>BNJS01000402.1_pt1 | contig 67188 bp, 80 predicted proteins | sample 8540461 | NCBI WGS metagenome assembly BNJS01 (sample SAMD00202454, study PRJDB9452) | human saliva metagenome | isolation source: human saliva | place: Japan
TTAGATAATGCTATTAAAGATACAGCTTTTTCTATCGTTGGCAGATCATATTTATGGAGTTGAACAAAGAATTCGTGATGGATTTTTTATGAAGAATTTTCTCATGTGGGATATTAAACGATTCTTTCCTAAAGAGTATGAGGCAGGTTTATATGCCAATGAGCTTTTGAGTTCCTATTTGGGTCAAGAATTACCCAATGATGAAGCGGGTTTTATGGCTTTAACCCTGGTTAATAGTGAGTTAAATCATCAGAATTCAAATGCTCGAGATTTAACACAGTTAATGGAAGAAATTATGACTATTGTGAAATATAGTTTGGAAATTCCTTTAGAACAAGATGATGTTTACGTTCAACGATTCATTACTTATTTAAAAATTTTTTTGTGAGCGTATATTAACAAATACGAAACAAGAAGAATTGGATGATTCTTTAATGTTTGATCTAATGTGTCAGAAGTATCCTGTTGAATATGAAACAACTAAAAAGATTGCATTACACTTAGAAAAAACTAGACACTATTCTATTTCTGATGATGAGCAGTTATATTTAACGATCCATCTATCTCGTATTCGAAAGAAATAAAAAGTCATGGAGATTTTTAAATTTCCATGACTTTTTGTTGTCGCAGATGCTAATGGTTAAAACTAACGGATGTAATAAATTAAATTATCTAATTTTTTTATTGAATAGAATTATTATTCCAGTTACTAAAAATCATGATTGATAACTTCTTCTAGATAAAAAAATACCGTCTGAATATGAGAATTTAAGAATGCAACAATTTGTCATATTCGTTTCTATTTTAACTTTTTCATATTTTTCCCAGACTCTAGCAAAATTTCGAATAACTGCTCCATGGGACACAATAAGGATAGAGTTGCCCTTAGCTTCCTTCATAAGCGAACAAATAGTGTTATTTATTCGCTCTTGTAATTCTAATTGTGATTCTCCACCATAATAGACGAAAAAGTTTTCGTAAGGAATAGATGGATTAAGTTCTTCATTTTCTCCTTCAAAAACACCAAAATTCCATTCTTTTAGACCTTTAATTCGTTCATAAGGCATTTTTCCATCAGTTACAATTTCCAAAGTATCGCATGCTCGCTCAGATGTTGAACTAAAAGCAGTATCAAATCTAATTCCTTGCTCTCTGAAATATTGGCCAGCTATTTGAGCTTGGTAAATCCCAAAGTCTGTTAGCGGAGAATCACACCAACCTTGTATAAGATGACGTTTGTTGAAAAGAGTTTGTCCATGACGCATTAAATAGAGAGTTTTTTTCATTTTACTATCCTACAGTAGATTAAGTTTTTTAAAGGCATTATAAAGTCCATCTTGTCGAACATCATCTGTTATAATATCAGCCATAGCTAGTATTTCAGGACCGCCATTACCCATAGCAACACCAATATGGCAGGTTTCGAGCATTGGAATATCAACTTTAGCATCACCAAAAGCAATTGTATCAATATGATTTGCTCCTAAATGCTTAAGAATGATGTTAACAGCGTGTGCTTTATTAATATCCTTTACCCCTAAATCACCAAATAGAGCTGATTCTCCTCGACCTCCCCAAGTACCAGCTTTTAGGTGTGGGAAAGCTTTTTTAGAATCTAAGTGATCTTGGTAGGAATGGAGAATAAAACTAATTTTATTAAGATCGTCTCTGTATAGTTCTCCACCATAAACTAATCCATGTAGCGCATCTTCTGGCTCCATGTTTAAAATTTGGTCTTCACTAGCTCCTTTACCTAAGGCATAGATGCGGAGTATCTGTCTTGCAGCATCACGAAAATTACGGCTCGCAAATAATCCGTTATTACTTTCAAGATAGAACTCTAATCCTCTTGATTCAAGCCAATCAACAACTTGTTTGGCAGTCTCATACAGAATTAGTTGATGCATGAGAACTTGATTTTTGTACTCAATGTAGGAACCATTTCCTCCAATGATACCATCGAAGCCAATATCTAAAATTTCGTTTGACATCTCAGCTTTACTTCGTCCAGTGCAAAGGAATACTAAGTGTCCATTTTTTCGGGATTGTTGGATAGCTATTTTAGCTGAATCGGGTATGTGGTTATCGTAGTCAACAATGGTCCCGTCAACATCAAGGAAGATAATTTTTTTCATACTTTTACTCCATTCTTTAGCTTGATTTTACAGTATGATAATAAATGTTTCTACTGATATTCTACCTAATTGTAATACTTTTCTATGGTAAAACATCTATTTATCCATTTCTTCTCTATATTTTCGGGGAGTAGTTTTGTAAACTTTTTTGAATTGGCGATTAAAGTTTGATAGGTTTGAGAAACCTACTGATGAGGCAATTTCTAGAACAGAGAGAGTAGAGTGTTGAAGAAGTTCAGTAGCTTTACGTAAACGATAGTGGATAAGATAGTCCATACAACTAACTCCTAAATTTTTTTTAAAGAAATTCATAAAGTGTGTTGGACTATAGCCACATAGTTCTGCTAGAAGCTTAATTGATAAATCTTCCTGATAGTGTTCGCTTATATAATCAATAATTTTTCTAATTTTTTCTTCTCTACGATAACCATCTATTGATTGTTTACTTGAATAAACGTAATTATATTGAAAGAGAAGATGAAGAAGATTTTAGTAACTCACTTTTTAATTCTAGTTCAAAAAATGTCTTCCTATAGTATCCTATTTCCATTGAATTAATTAGTGTTTGTCTAATTTCTTTATAAGCAGGTTGATTGGGTTTAATCACATGTTTAAAGTCTAGTTGTCCATTGTATAGGGGGTGTAAGTAATGAATTGCTGCAAAATCTTTTGTAGAATAACCAATTAAGTCTAATTGAAAGTTGATTGCATCCATATAGTGATAGGTATTCTCAATTGGATGTATAGAATGTAAAGCATTAGGACGTATTAAAATAATATCTCCTTTTTCACTGTTAAAATAGTCTGTATCTATATGGAATCTTGCTTGTCCTTCGTGTACGTATATGATTTCCATGTCTGTATGCCAGTGAAACAGGATATCTGGTAGGCCATCTTCCATAATAGTCCGTGTAATCGAATAGGGGATTAATTCATTTTTATAAGGGGTGTTTTTATGTAGTTGTCCAAGATTAATCATAATAGGCTTTCTTCATAGTATAGTATCGGTTTTTGTTATTATTGTGCAAGATTTGTAACTTTTATTTAATTATAATATAAGTATAGAAAAAAACAAAGGAGAAAAATAAATGAGTAAATTTCCAAAAGAATTTTTATGGGGTGGAGCTACAGCAGCTAACCAGTATGAAGGTGCTTATAATGTAGGTGGTAAAGGTTTATCGGTTCAAGATGTGACCCCTAGGGGTGGAATTCCAGTAAGCGATAACAATCTAAATCCATTAATTACAGAATTACCTACAGAAGATAATCTTAAATTGGAAGGAATTGATTTTTATCACCGTTATAAAGAAGATGTTGCATTATTTGCAGAAATGGGATTTAAGGTATTTAGAACATCAATTGCATGGTCACGCATTTTTCCAAATGGTGATGAATTGGAACCAAATGAAGAAGGATTACAGTTTTATGATAATCTTTTTGACGAACTAGCTAAATACGGAATAGAACCTTTAGTAACATTATCCCATTATGAAACCCCACTGCACTTGGCTAGAAAATATAATGGATGGGTTAATCGTGATTTGATTGGTTTTTATGAGCGTTATGTTAGAACTGTTTTCAATCGTTATAAAAATAAAGTCAAATATTGGTTGACTTTTAACGAAATCAACTCCGTTTTACATGTTCCTTTTATGAGTGGTGGTATTGCAACTCCAGTCGAGAAATTATCTAAACAAGATCTTTATCAAGCGGTTCATCATGAGTTAGTTGCATCCGCTTTGGCAACGAAAGTTGGACATGAAATCAATCCAGAATTTAAAATTGGATGCATGGTTTTGGCTATGCCAACATATCCTATGACACCGAAGCCAGAAGATGTGCTGGCTGCGCGTGAATTTGAGAATCAGAATTATCTATTTTCAGATATTCATGCTCGCGGTAAATATCCTAAATATATTCAAAGATTCTTTAAAGAAAATGATATCAATATCAAATTTGAATCAGGGGATAAGGAGTTATTAGCTGAAAATACTGTGGATTTTATTTCTTTCTCTTATTATATGAGTTCGGTTCAAGCACATGATCCTGAAAATTATCAATCAGGTATTGGAAATTTATTGGGAGGAATTTCTAATCCTTATTTGGAAAGTTCAGAATGGGGTTGGCAAGTTGACCCTATTGGTTTACGTATAGTGTTGAATAATCTTTATGATCGTTATCAGTTGCCGTTGTTTATTGTTGAAAATGGTTTGGGTGCTAAAGACGTTCTAATTGAAGGTGCGGATGGACCTACTGTTGATGATGACTATAGAATCGATTATCTCAAAAAACATCTACAACAAGTAGGTGAAGCTATTGAGGATGGAGTAGAATTGTTAGGTTATACTACATGGGGATGTATTGATTTAGTATCAGCTTCAACGGCCCAGATGAGCAAGCGTTATGGATTTATTTACGTAGACAGAAATGATGATGGATCTGGAACATTAAATCGCTATAAGAAAAAATCATTTTATTGGTATAAAGAAGTGATTGAAAGTAATGGCGAAACGTTAGATAATTAGTTCATAAAAAAACAAGTTTAGATCCTCATCTAAACTTGTTTTTTTAAAATTGAAGGATGATTTTGGAGGATATGAGATGACATTGATTATTCATGTGTATTATAAAGGCGATGGAGATAGTGCAATAAATTTTGCAAGAGAAATGCTTGAATCAGGGATTGTTGCAGAAATTAGAAATCAAAAAGGTAACTTGAAATACGAATATTTTTTACCAATTGAAAAAGAGGGAACTATTCTCCTTATTGATCAGTGGACAAATCAAGAAGCTTTAGATAAACATCATCAATCAAAGACAATGCAGAAAATCTTAGATTTAAGAAAAAAATATCACTTGCAGATGCAAGTTGAACGTTATATAGAAGATGATTCTGGGATACCAGAAAGCGATAAGTCGTTTATAGACACAGGGAATTAGAATTATTGTGAGAGTTTTTGTAGTTTGAAAGTATTGAAAATCGTAAAGATATCATTACGAGAATACAAGAAGATATTGATCTATTTCCATTTAAAATTACTTCTTTCCTTAACAATAAGGAAAAAGAATGCGTTTTCATCTTTTTGGTTTGAGGTTTATAATAAGAGTATCAAAGTCAGGAGGAAAAAAAGATGACTACTTTTAAGAGTCCACTGAAAAAAATAGGTCTCTTACTTTTTAATGAAATGAAAACCGAGGAATCTCTCGTTAATTTGAGCGAGTTCCTCGGTTATTTTTGTATTTATTAAGGTCATAATTCGTTTCATATTGACCACGAAAATGGTTGTTGCTGCCTGTAACTCCATGCTGAAAAGACCCGATGCTCTCGCGACATCAAAGCCATGTCTCTGTTTTAGTTCGGCATTCTTTGCTTCGATTTTATAGCGATGTCTGGCCATTTCTTTTAAAATAAGGTGTTTCCTGAAATTTCTTCTGGAAAAGATGGTCGTCACTCTTAATGGCTATTGAATAAGTTTTAGACTTTGCCCCTCCTTATAACATCCTTCCTTGGAAAGGCAACTCTTGCACTTCTCAATGTCAAAGTAATGAGTGACAACTTGATTCTTATTTTTGATATTTTTTTCCTGTCCTTGCTTTTATGAACAGCCATGTGTCCTTCTGGACAGACAAATAGCCCCTGCATATCAAGCATCATCTCACCTCATCTCTAGTATAACAAAAAAGCCATCAATTTAATGACTTTTTCAGTAGGCTCACTTTTAAAGATGGATTTTTATGGGGTGGTGCTGTTGCTGCTCATCAACTTGAAGGAGGATGGCAAGAAGGTGGCAAGGGAATTAGTGTTGCTGATGTTATGACTGCTGGTCGCCATGGAGTAGCTCGTGAAATTACTTCGGGAGTTTTAGAGGGTAAATATTATCCAAATCATGAGGCGATAGATTTTTATCATCGTTATAAAGAAGACATAGCACTTTTTGCTGAAATGGGATTCAAGTGCTTCCGTACCTCTATTGCATGGACACGTATTTTTCCAAAAGGTGATGAGTTAGAGCCGAATGAAGAAGGATTACAGTTTTATGATAATCTTTTTGATGAATGCTTAAAGAATGGTATTGAACCTGTCATCACTCTATCTCATTTTGAAATGCCTTACCACTTAGTGACCGAATATGGTGGTTGGAAAAATAGGAAATTGATTGATTTCTTTGCTCGTTTTGCAGAAGTCGTATTTAAACGTTACAAAGATAAGGTTAAATATTGGATGACTTTCAATGAAATCAATAATCAAGCGAATTATCAGGAAGATTTTGCACCATTTACTAACTCAGGTATTGTATATGAGGAAGGTGATAATAGAGAAGCAATTATGTATCAAGCAGCACATTACGAATTAGTTGCTTCTGCACGAGCTGTAAAAATTGGTCATGAGATTAATCCAGATTTTCAAATAGGTTGTATGATTGCGATGTGTCCAATTTATCCAGCGACTTGCAATCCTAAGGATATCTTAATGGCAATGAAAGCTATGCAGAAGCGTTATTATTTTGCTGATGTGCATGTTTTAGGTAAATATCCTGAACATATTTTTAAGTATTGGGAACGAAAAGGTATTTCAGTTGATTTTACAGAGCAGGATAAAGAAGATTTACTTGGTGGGACTGTAGATTACATTGGTTTCAGTTACTACATGTCCTTTGCTATCGACTCTCATCGTGAAAATAATCCTTATTTTGATTATCTTGAAACAGAGGATTTAGTAAAAAATAATTATGTTAAGGCTTCTGAATGGGAGTGGCAAATTGATCCAGAAGGTTTGCGTTATGCGTTAAATTGGTTTACAGACCACTATCACTTACCGCTCTTTATTGTTGAAAATGGTTTTGGAGCTATAGATCAAGTTGCAGCAGATGGTATGGTACATGATGATTATAGAATTGAATATCTAGGTGCCCATATTCGTGAAATGAAAAAGGCTGTAGTTGAAGATGGTGTTGATTTAATGGGTTATACTCCATGGGGATGTATTGATTTGGTTTCAGCTGGTACCGGTGAAATGAGGAAACGTTATGGATTTATTTATGTAGATAAAGATGATAATGGGAAGGGAAGTTATAATCGTTCCCCGAAAAAATCTTTTGGCTGGTATAAGGAAGTTATTTCATCTAATGGCGAATCAGTAGAATAGTGTAAACAAACTGAGGTTATTCTCAGTTTGTTTAGTAAATTGGGGTAACATATGATTGGAAGTATTGCAGCAATTTTAACAACATTTGCATTTTTACCACAAGTTTTTCGTGTAGTTAAGACAAAGGACACAGGATCTATTGCTCTAGGTATGTATGTTATGCAAGTTATTGGTATTGCATTGTGGCTTGCTCATGGTATTCGTATAGGAGACTTGCCTTTGATTTTAGCAAATAGTGTTTCATTTCTACTCTCAGGAATAATTTTATTTTATAAATTGAAGTATAAATAATTTTTTTCCATATCATTTAGGAAAATGAGGGAATTGTCATTGAAAACGCTTTATCTTATAATGAGATTAGATAACAAATAAGCCAACTTAGCACAGCTTTGATTGGATTTAAGAAAAGGAGAAAATATTATGGCAAAAGCTTTAATTATTTGTGCAGCAGGAATGTCTTCATCACTTATGGCAAAGAAAACCACAGAATTTCTAAAAGGAAAAGGGAAAGATATTGTGGTTGATGCTATTAGTGCTACTGAAGGAGGGAAAGCTATCGCAGTAGCGGATTTTGATTTATATCTTGTTAGTCCCCAAACAAAAATGTACTTTAAGCAATTTGAAGAGGCTGGTTCTAAAGCAGGAAAACCAGTTGTACAAATACCTCCTCAAGCATATATTCCTATTCCAATGGGAATTGAAAAAATGGCTAATTTAATTCTTGAGAATATTTGATGAACACATGAAATGTCAATAAATATTTAAGTTAAGCTAAATTGTTTTGAGTTTGATATAAACTGATTTAAGTGTATAATATGCTTTAATATATGAAAACCTACGTTTTAGGAGGGAATAAATGTGTTAAACATTAAAGAGAAAGATATCCTTCAATTTTTAATAAAAAATAAGGAACGTTTTGTTACAAGCAAAGAACTGGCAGAATATTTATCCTGTTCAGATAGAACTGTCCGTAATGCACTGAAACTAATTGAGAAGACCATGATAATTCAAGGCGTCCAGTTGATTTCAAAACAAGGTCAAGGGTATCAAATATTTTTTGAAAATCAAGGCGCTTACCAGGAGTTTAGACAAACTTATGAACTGGAAGAAGACTATACGAAAACTGCGGTTTCAAAAGGTGATGATCGTTTAGTGTTTATCTTAAATAAATTATTATTTGAGCAAGTTCCAGTTCTTTTTGATGATTTAGCTGATGAACTTTACGTTAGTCGTTCAACATTATCTCATGATTTCAAAAAGATACGAGTGATGTTATCAGAGTATAATTTGTCTATTGAGAGTAGGGCGAATAAAGGAGTCTATGTCTCAGGTGAGGAACGTGATAAACGACGTTTTATCATGCATTATTTCCTAGAGAATCAATTTTTAAAAACATTACATTGTTATGTAAAATTTAACTTTTTTGATCAAACTGTACCATTAGAAGAATTTGCTAGAATTGTTTTGGATGAATGCCAAGAGGCCAACCTAAAACTATCTGATTTTGTATTACAGAACTTAGTAGTTCACATAGCATTGTCTATGATTCGTTTAAAATCCGGATTTGAAATAAAAAATATAGACTGTCAGATGACTGATGATGCAATAGAGAGAAAGGTTGCCCAAAGAATTCTTTCTAAAGTAAGTCAAGTAACAAATCAGGAATTTCCAGTTCAGGAAATAGACTACATTACTTTGCATTTGTTAGCTAAGAGTCAACAATGTCAAAAAAATCAGAAGAATATTTCTGAAGAATGTTTAAAAAAATCTTTAGTTAAAACGTTTCAGGACTTAGGATTAGATGATATATATAACTTTTCTTCAGATTTCCAACTGATTGAAGGATTGATAACTCATCTAATGACACTACAAGTACGTTTAGAAAGTCGGATTACCTTAAATAACCCTTTGGTAAATGAAATTAAACAGAATTATAGTGATATATTCTTTATGACTAGAGAAATTCTTGCAAATATGGATATGTTTTTAGAGTGGCCAATATCAGATGATGAAATAGCATATGTAAGTCTTCACTTTTTAGCTGCTATGGAACGTAGCAAAGAGAGTACTAAGTTTAATATTCTTGCTATTTGCGCAACAGGATTTGGTGCTGCCCAAATGTTAAGAAATCGTTTGGAAACGGAGTTTGGGAACCGATTAGAAGTCGTTGATGTAATAGGCTATTATGAATTGAATCAAGAAAAACTTAAAGGAATAGATTTTATAGTGTCAGCTGTTGATTTATCAAATCTATATTTTCAAATTCCAGTTTTTAAAGTTAGTGTATTTCTTAAGAGTGATGAGATGGAAATGATCCGAAAAGCTATGAATCAGATGCAAGTTTCAAGTCATGTACGATCGTCAAAGATTAGCAAGTTTGAAAACAACAACTTTAGACAGTATTTTAGTAAAGAAAATTTTTTAATAAGTACTAAATCAGACAAGGAAAATTTACTTGAAAAGATGATTCAAGGTTTATCTGTTGGTGAATCAAATGAGTTTGAACAATCTTTACTTCACGGAATTAAACAGCGAGAAGAATTAAGTTCAGTCGTTTTTTCTGAAAAAATTGCAGTTCCACATCCTATTCAGCCCTTTGGTACAGAGGGAAAGGTTTCGGTTGCAATTTGTAAAGATTCGTTATTCTGGGATAATCAAAGCTCACATGTTCAGCTAGTATTTCTTCTATCTCCATCAATATATGGGAACGAAGGTTTGGCAACTGTGACTAAAAAGATAGTCTCTCTGACAGAGAATGATGAATTGCAAAATCAGCTAATATCTTGTAATAACTTTGAAGATTTTATTAACATATTTGAGAAGGTAAAATAGGAGGTTCATATGAATCAAGAGGAACTACAGGTTGCAGCATTTGAAATTATCCTGCATTCAGGAAATGCAAGGTCAGAGATACACGAAGCATTTGCAAAAATGAGAGAAGGTAGTTTTGATGATGCAGAAAGCAAATTAAATCAGTCAAATGAGATAATTCTTGAAGCACATCATGCACAAACTAAACTCCTGCAAGAATACGCAAGTGGAGTGGAAATTAAAATTGAAATTATCATGGTACATGCTCAAGATCATTTAATGACCACGATGACATTATTAGAAGTAGCAAAGGAAATGTTAGCTCTTTATAAGAAAGTTAACTAAATATGTGTTGTTATATAAGGAGGGAATGATATGGATAAAAAAGAACGACAAAAGATTGAACAACAACGTCGAGAGATGGCTCTAACTAATACTTTTTTCAATCGATATCTTCTTCTACGTTATTCAATAGCACTCTTCTTTTTTGGAAATGTTTATTGGCTTTTGAATCAGTTTATTAGTCCCTCGCTTATTATTATTTTCCCCATTATGCTCATAGTATTTTCTATTTTGGCAACTGTTGAACAATTTAAACTTTATGGAGATAGGAAAGAAAAGTTGGGAATAACACTAATGTTTGTTAGAATACAAATGCTTATTTCAATAGGATTACTTGTTTTAACTTGGACAAGTTGGTTTACGAATCTTTTTCCGATTTTTGAAAATAACCAAGTAGCACGTTTATTTGTTTTTGTAGTTCTTCTATTAGGTTTAGTTCTGAGTTTGTTAGACATTAGAAGAATTAAAAAAATTTATAAACGAACAGATAAGGCTTATCAACAATTTGTCCAATTGGAAAAGAACTCACTTAGTTTATAATCCTAATCTAGTATGATTTGTATTTGAAACTAGTCTTTAAAAAGTAAAAATTATTATGTTTTATTAAGGAGGTCTATTTATGGATCAACAAAACGGGTTGTTTGGTTTCCTTGAAAACCATGTTATGGGACCAATGGGCAAACTTGCTCAGTTTAAAGTAGTGCGTGCTATCACGGCTGCAGGTATGGCTGCTGTACCATTTACTATTGTAGGATCAATGTTTTTGGTATTCAGTATTTTGCCACAAGCTTTCTCATTTTGGCCAATTGTAGCAGATATTTTCTCTGCTTCATTTGATAAATTCACCTCACTTTATATGGTTGCAAACTATGCGACTATGGGGTCTCTATCTCTTTATTTCGTTCTTTCACTTGCATATGAATTGACAAAAATTTATGCAGAGGAAGAAGAACTTAATATGAATCCTCTTAATGGTGCCTTGCTTGCCTTGATGGCTTTTGTCATGACAGTACCACAAATCATTTTTGATGGTGGAATGATGAAGGCTGTGACAAGTCTAAAAGAAGGTGCAGTAATTGCAGATGGATGGGCAATGGGAAATGGAGTCGCACGTTTTGGAACAACAGGGATTTTTACCGCAATCATTATGGCAATTGTGACTGTTCTTATTTATCGTATGTGTGTTAAAAATAATTGGGTTATTAAAATGCCTGAAGCTGTTCCAGAAGGAGTTTCTCGTGGATTTACCGCTTTGATTCCAGGATTTGTTGTTGCATTCGTTGTTATCTTTATCAACGGTCTTCTTGTAGCAATGGGAACAGATATTTTTAAAGTCATTGCAATTCCATTTGGTTTTGTATCCAATCTGACTAATTCATGGATTGGTTTGATGATTATTTATCTATTGACTCAACTACTTTGGATTGTAGGTATCCACGGTGCTAATATTGTTTTTGCATTTGTTAATCCAATTGCTCTTGCTAACATGGCTGAAAATGCTGCTGGTGGGCACTTCGCTGTTGCAGGTGAATTTTCTAATATGTTTGTAATTGCAGGTGGTTCTGGTGCAACTTTAGGCCTATGTTTATATATTGCTTTTGCCGCTAAATCTGAACAGCTTAAAGCAATAGGACGAGCATCTGTAGTTCCAGCCTTATTCAATATTAATGAACCATTAATTTTTGGATTACCTATTATTTATAATCCAGCTTTGGCTATTCCATTTATCCTAGCACCAATGGTTACTGCTACTATATATTATGTAGTGAATGCTCTAAACTTTATTAAGCCTGTTATTGCACAGGTTCCATGGCCAACTCCAGTAGGAATTGGAGCTTTCTTAGGGACAGCAGATCTTCGAGCAGTATTAGTTGCTCTAGTATGTGCATTTGCAGCATTCTTAGTTTATCTTCCATTCATCCGTGCGTATGATAAAAAATTGGTGAAAGAGGAGCAAAGTATTTAATAAGTAAAAAAGCATATTCGATGATAAAATCCATATAGTTTAAATAATGAATGTTAACATTAGCAGTGAAGAGATCTTTTTAGATGTTCTTCTCTGCTTTTTTATTTTATTCTTTTTACTGTGTAGGGTGTGAAGCGAAATAGAAAGTAGTTCGAATAGTGGATAAACAGGGAACTACTTTTATCTTAAAAAACAATAAAGTAAAGTATGTTATCGTATAGTACGATACATTAGTTAAAAAGGAAAAAGAATGCGTTCTTATATTTGAGTTTTAAGTTAATAAAATAGGATGAACGCGCTTAAAAATTATAAATTATAGACAAAATAAAAATGTTTAAAAAGCTACAGAGAAACATGGTATAATATAACTAAAGGAGGTAGCATATGTCCTTAGATATAGATAAAGAAAAGATGATCATCATGGGAGTAGCTTTTGAAAACCGATCTGTTTTTAAGAGTGTTTGGTATGCTTTAAGTACAAATATGATTGAAGGATGGCGACCTACGGTTAGCGATGTTGAAACATTGAGAGATGAAGCTCTTGCTCTGGGGATGGTTTAATGAAACATAAATGTTATGATTCTTATGACTATATTGATCCAGATAATTTATATACCTATCCGGGTTCTTCAGTTTTAAGAAATAAGCAGGAAGAACGAGATGAGAAAAAAGCACGCGAGCTGGAATATCGAATGGTTGCTAGTAAGAGTTTGAAATTATTTATCAATCCTATCTTAGTTAATAGTTTAAAAGTAGTTTGTTTCACAACTATATAAGTTTAGAAAGGTTGAAAAGGGATAACTCTTTAATAACATCTTGATTTGTTAAAAGATATTTTGTCCACTACATTTTTTAAATTGAGTATTATTTGTCATAGATAGAACATTGCATTCAGAATAACGAAAAACGCATCAAAAATGGTGCGTTCTGTTTTTATGCTACAATAAAAGGAGGGAAACAAATTGAAAATTTTTAAGGGAGAGTTTTATCGAATCTCTGTATTAACAGACAAGTTAGTAAGGTTAGAATACTCTCAAACTGGAAGTTTTGAGGATAGAACTACACAACTTATCTATAATAGAGATTTTGGCCAAGTTTCGTTAGATTATATCGAGACATCAAACGTACTAGATATTATGACGAACTATTTTCATTTGCACTTTAATAAAGGAGAATTTAACGCCGAAAATTTATTTATAGAATTAAAAGGAAATTTTGCTGTATATGGTAGTCGCTGGTATTTTGGTGAATCTATTGAAACGTTAAAAGGAACAGCTCGGACTCTGGATGAGGCAGATGGAGCAATCCCATTAGAAGATGGAATTATTAGTCGAAGTGGTATTGCCTTATTGGATGATTCTCAAGGATTTATTTGGGATGAACAGTCTGGTTATATTGAGAGAGAAAATCAAATTGACCTGTATTTCTTTGCCTATGGGCATGATTATAGAGGAGCAATCAGAGACTTTTACCATTTGACTGGTTCAACACCCTTGTTGCCAAGATATGCTTTAGGGAATTGGTGGAGTAGATATTGGCCTTATACGTCGGATGAATACTTGGATTTAATAGACAGATTTAAAACAGAGAAAATTCCATTATCTATCGGTGTGTTAGATATGGATTGGCATATAACTGACATTCCAGCCCGTTTTGGAAGTGGCTGGACAGGATATAGTTGGAATAGAAACTTAATACCAAATCCAGAACAGTTATTGCAACAGCTTCATGATAGGAAGTTAAAACTTTCCTTAAATGTCCATCCTGCTGATGGTATACGGGCTTATGAAGAAGCTTATCCTCGAGTTGCCAAACGATTGGGGTTAAATGTAGAACTAGAAGAACCTGCTATTTTTGATTTTTTTAATCCATCTTTTAGAGAATCCTACTTTAAAGATGTTCATTATAAGCTAGAAAAGCAGGGAGTAGATTTTTGGTGGATTGACTGGCAACAAGGGACACAAGGCATGTTGGATCCACTATGGCTTTTAAACCATTATCATTATCAGGATAGTTGTAAAAATGCAGAAGGTGGTTTGATTTTATCAAGATATGCAGGGCCGGGTAGTCACCGATACCCTGTTGGTTTTTCAGGAGATACCATTATTAGTTGGAATTCCTTAAGATTTCAACCTTATTTTACAGCGACAGCATCTAACATCGGTTATAGTTGGTGGAGCCATGATATCGGTGGGCACATGCTGGGGGATTATGACGAAGAGATACAAACCAGATGGCTACAGTTTGGCGTTTTTAGTCCGATTACTCGCTTACATAGTTCTAGAAGTCCCTTTAATAGTAAAGAACCTTGGTTTTTTTCAGAAACAACATCTAAGATTATGAAGAAATACCTTCGTTTGAGACATGAGATGATTCCATATCTATATACCATGAATGTAAAGACACATGAAGAAGGTGCCCCATTAATTAGTCCAATGTATTATTTCTACCCAGAGAATGATGAGAGCTATAATGTTTCAAATCAATACTTTTTTGGAACAGAACTGATGGTGGCTCCCATTGTAGAAAAGATGGATTTGTCATTCCAATCTGCAAAAGTAGATGTATGGTTCCCTGAAGGTGAATGGTATGACTTCTTTTCAGAGAAAAAATATACAGGTGGTGTGAAGTTAAGTGTTTATAGAGACATTTCGACTATACCTGTGTTTGCAAAGAGTGGTGCAATCATTCCCTTGGTTGGTTCTGAGATAGATATGGGTGTGGACTTACCTGAAGTTATAGATTGGTATGTATTCCCAGGCAAACAACATTCTTTTGAAATGATTGAAGATCAAAATGGTCAAAGATATAAAACAAGATTATCGATTGATTGGGAAATGGGAATGGTAGAGTTAGCATTACAAGGAGATTCTAGTATCGTTCCAAGTAATAGAAGGCATAGAATTCATTTTAAAGGAACGAATGTGTCTATAATTGAATTGCCAAATAAGAATGATACAGCTAGATTTGAATGGAAAGATAATAAAACAATATCTTTAAATGATGAAGTTTTTAGACTACTAAAGACGGCTTCTCTTCCATATGAATTAAAAGATAGATTGTTAAATCAATTCATCAATGCCAAAAATTCTCATGACTTAATGAATATCTTGCATCATCAGGATAAGGAATTGAGAGGGCGTTTGTTGGAAATGATATTTACTAGCGAAAATTAATTGAGATAATTAGAAAGTTATTTGTTTAGTGTATATGAAGATTCTGTAAGGTATTTGCTGTCACTAGTCGCACTGAAAATATGAATCTTTTATACTCTCTTACTAAATTGGTGCAATTGAAACAGTTGTTGCGACTTTAGTCGCTTACAAATGTGGCGGCAAGCTGACGAGGTCAGTTGCCTCAAAATGTTAATCAATACGATACTATCAACGTTTACAGACATTCAAGAATTTTCTCTTGGATGTCTTTTTTTGTCTAAAAATCAAGAATCCATATTTACCTCCTCTTTTGTTGTTGGTTGTATTCAAGAATGGAACACTGATGTTCGATAATATAATTTTAGTTTTATACATTGATAATTTTATAGATAAGTATGCCACTCATTTGCTAAATCAGTAAATCTCTATCTGATATTTTTTAATTGAGGATAAAGTATGAGACTTGTTTAAATAGATTTTTTTCAGAAAAATTTTTCTAAAAATAAACATAATTTGTTTGACATTTATTTGAAAATTCTGTAAAATGAATTATTATATCGTTAAAGGAGAATATATATGGAAAAACAGAAAACATTTTTTGGACATCCTATGGGCTTGTCCACCCTCTTCTTTACAGAGATGTGGGAACGCTTTTCTTACTATGGGATGCGAGCTATCCTACTTTACTATATGTACTATAGTGTGCAAGATGGTGGATTGGGAATGGATAAGACCACGGCTGCGTCGGTTATGGCGATTTATGGCTCGCTGGTATTTTTGTCCTCGGTTGTCGGTGGTTTTGTCAGTGACCGTATTTTAGGAAGCCGTAAGACTGTCTTTTACGGTGGGATTCTGATTATGCTAGGGCATATTGCTTTGGCAACACCTTTTGGACAAGTGGCTCTCTATCTTTCTATTGCCTTGATTATCTTTGGAACTGGATTTTTAAAACCAAATATCTCAGATATGGTGGGGGGAATTTATGAGAAAGAGGATGATAGACGGGATGCAGGTTTTAGTATCTTTGTCTTTGGTATTAACTTAGGTGCCTTCGTTGCCCCTTATCTAGTGGGTTATCTAGGTCAGGAAGTCAATTTCCACCTAGGTTTCTCACTAGCTGCCATTGGGATGTTCTTTGGTCTGGTGAAGTATGTTTTAGATGGGAAGAAATATCTGCCTGAATCAAGTCTTTACCCTACTGATCCACTTTCACAGAAGGACCGGCAGACATTGATTAAACGCTTGCTGATTACACTTGTCATGGTTATTCTTGCGGTTATAGGTTTAGTCTTTACTCACCAGTTTAACGTGGATATGATTGTTAATATCTTTACAGTGATTGCGGTAATCATTCCAATCTACTATTTCTTCAAAATTTTATCTAGTCAGAAAATAACTGCTACTGAGAGATCCCGAGTATTTGCATACATTCCTTTATTTATCGCTGGAGTACTCTTCTGGTCTATTGAGGAGCAGGGGTCTGTTGTTCTCGCTCTATTTGCTGATGATCAAACTCGACTTTACTTTAATGTATTTGGGAATCAGATTCATTTCCCATCTAGCTTTTTCCAAAGTATCAATCCACTTTTCATTATGATTTATGTGCCGATTTTTGCATGGTTGTGGGGGAAAATGGGTAAAAAGCAACCGTCCTCTTCTAAGAAATTTGCTTACGGTTTATTAGCAGCAGGTCTATCCTTCTTGTGGATGATGTTACCAGGGATGCTCTTTGGGACAGATGTTAAGGTCAGTCCTTTCTGGTTGATTATGAGTTGGGCTATTGTGATTGTGGGGGAAATGTTGATTTCGCCTATTGGTCTATCAGTCACTACTAAGCTAGCACCAAAATCCTTCCAAGCACAAATGATGTCTATCTGGTTCTTGAGTAATGCAGCTGCCCAAGCTATCAATGCTCAAATTGTAAAATTTTATACAAGCGAAACTGAAGTGGCTTACTATGGAATTGTTGGAGGAATTACGATTGTATTCGGTATTATCTTACTCTTCTACGTTCCACGTATTGAAAAACTAATGTCTGGTATCAAATAGAGAAAAACTGGGAATTTCTGTAGGGATTCTAAAAGTTAGATCAATTATTTATTCAAAGGATTTAGTTCTGTATTGTATAGGGCTAGGTCCTTTTAGATTGATTAATACTCTTCGAAAATCAAATTCAAACCGCGTCAACGTCGCCTTGCCGTATGTGTAGGATACTGACTACGTCAGTTCCATCTACAACCTCAAAACGGTGTTTTGAGCAACCTGCGGCTAGTTTCCTAGTTTGCTCTTTGATTTTCATTGAGTATAAAACTCACGATGTTTCTGCTTTTCCTAGTGGACATTTGTCTACTTTTTTTATATAATAAAACTAAACCAAATTGGTTGAGTTTTAAAAGTGACTCAACTAAAGATTAGCTTTTCTAAGGAAAATCATTTAAGATAAGGTTCTATACTAGGAGGTGAAGTATGTATCAGCCAGAAAAATTAAAGGCTCGGAGGAAAGAGTTAAAACTGACACAGAAGGAAATTGCAGAGCAACTTGGGATTAGTTTTCAGGCTTACTCAGCTTGGGAACGTGGAGTCAAGGAACCGTCCAAGGAGAAGGTGTCTCAGCTAGAGAATATTTTAAAAGTACCAAAAGGATATTTTACTCAGATCGAGATTGTCCGTCTCTACCATAGCCTCTCCAAGCAAGGGCAGGAGAAGGTTGTTCTCTATGCTCGCAACCTATCTCAAGAGGAGCAAGCCCAGAAAGTGACAGCTATGCCAGAGCGCCTCTACGAGTACCGTGTTTATGAACGCATGTCAGCAGGGATTGGGGCTTCGGTCTACGATGATCAGAATTTTGATACGGTTTACTTTAATGAGGAGTTGGCTCATGATTTTGCGTCATGGGTGTCTGGGGACTCCATGGAACCTAAATACCAAAAATGGTTCAGTAGCTCTGATTCGAGAGACAGGATTTGACTATGATGGAGCGGTATATGCAGTGGTTTGCAAACAACCAGACCTATATCAAACGGGTCTATCGAGAGGAGAGATGGATTGCGTCTGGTCTCTATCAATCCTAAATACAAGGATATTTTTATCTCCTACGAGGAAGATCCTCGGATTGTTGGCATTATCGTTGGGAACTTTGTACCGATGGAGGGCTAGCCAATGGGCTACTTTGATTATTCTAGAGAGCCCAAAAGTGACATTGCCTTTGTCGATATGAAATCCTTTTATGCCAGTGTTGAGTGCGTGAAAAGGGGCTTACATCCGCTGAAAACCTCGCTTTGTGTCATGAGTCGCGCGGATAACTCAACTGGTCTTATCCTAGCCTCCTCTCCCCTGTTTAAGAAGATTTTTTTGGCAAGTCAAATGTTGGTCGGGCCTATGATCTGCCTTTTGATATCAAAACGCGAAAATTTTCCTATTACAATGCTCGAAAGCAAGGGCTACCTACCGACTTGGACTATGTTCGCTACATCGAAGATTGGGCTCAAGTGACATTGATTGTGCCACCCAGGATGGATGAGTACATCGCAGTCAATATGGAAATTCAGCGAATCTTTCAGAATTATGGCAGTCCAGATGATATTTATCCATACTCTATTGATGAGGGCTTTATTGACCTGACTAGTTCGCTCAACTATTTCATCCCAGATAAGAGTCTCTCTCGCAAAGACAAGCTGGATATGCTTTCTGCTCGTATTCAGAGGGATATTTGGAGGCAGACAGGGATCTACTCTACAGTGGGCATGTCAAATGCCAATCCTTTAATGGCCAAGTTGGCTCTGGATAATGAAGCCAAGCACACTCGGACCATGAGGGCCAACTGGTCTTACCAGGATGTGGAAGAGAAGGTCTGGTCCATTCCCAAGATGACGGATTTTTGGGGGATTGGCAGGCGGATGGAGAAACGCTTGCATGCTCTGGGGATTTTTTCCATCAAGGAATTGGCAACCAGTAATCCCGACCAGCTAAAGAAGGTTCTGGGTCAGGCTGGTCTGCGTTTGTGGTTTCATGCTAACGGGATTGATGAGAGCAATGTTCATAAGCCCTATAAAGCCAAATCCAAGGGCTTGGGGAATTCTCAAATCTTGCCGAGAGACTACGTGAAGCTACGGGATATTGAAATTATTCTTCGAGAAATGGCTGAGCAGGTGGCTATTAGATTGAGAAGGTCTGGCAAGAAATAACCCTTGTCTCTATCTATGTCGGTTTCTCTAAACAGGAGGTCAGGTCGTCTATTCACACACAAATGAAGGTCGAACCGACCAATAATACAGCTGTCTTAACGGATTATGTTTTGAAGCTATTTCATAACAAATACACTTCTGGAGCGGTTAGAAGTGTCGGAGTTAACTATTCAGGCTTTGTGGATGAGTCCTTTGGTTTGATTTCCCTTTTTGATGATGTTGACAAGTTAGAAAAAGAAGAAAGGCTCCAGACGGCCATTGACTCCATTCGGGAACAATTTGGTTTCACTTCTCTTTTAAGAGCCAATGCACTGGAAGAAGCCTCTAGGAGTCTTGCCAGAAGCAAGCTGATTGGAGGTCATTCTGCTGGAGGATTAGATGGATTAAAATGATTGATCGTTCTTATTTACCTTTTCAATCCGCGCGAGATTATCAAGATCCAGGTATGCAGAAGTGGATGGGGTTTTACCTCTCAGAACACACCAGTTCGCTCAGTGAAGAAAAAAACCGTGTTGATTTTTCGATAGATTTGGCCCCAGTTGAGAAACTACATTTACTTTCTCAGCTTTATGTTGGCCAACTTAAGGGAAGTTTTGTGGTAAAGGAAAAGAAGCAGAAAATCACCATCATCGGTGTGGTGAGAGAGTTATCACCTCAGACTCTATCTATTAGGACAAACGAGGGATATAGGTTGATAGAGGTTGCAGATATCCTAGAAATTCGACTGTGGGAGGAGGGAGTTTATGACTAGAAAAGAGCTGTATGAAAACAAACTGCAGATGGATTATTTTTCAGATGACTATATTCGTTTTTGAAGAGGATTTTTCAAAAAAATACTCTGCCATGAACATACCCTTGACTTTCTTGATTGATGACATCCTACGAACCATGGCGATGAATCAGAAAAACTACTTTGTCTTAAACAAGGAAAATGCCAAGGATGGGCGAGAGCATCGTTTTTATTTTAGGGTGGTAACGGAAAAAGCGTGTCCTAGAAATAGGACCTATACATACTCAGGAGTCAAGAATAGCAGTCAGTAGTGTCTTGTTTGCTATGAATGTATCATTTTTACAACACTTCATGGTTCATATCATGGGGTGTTTTTCTATTTAAGTCAAAGCCAATCAAAAAATCTCACTATTCTTAGGCTAAAGGAGAACTAATCATAGTGAGATTGTGAAATTATAGTAGGGTTCGTATGGCCTCTTCAATTTGTTTTGGGTCTGTTTTTGAAGAGAAGCGTTTAAAGACTTGCCCATCACGATCGATGAGAAATTTAGCGAAATTCCATTCGATTCGTTTTCCTAGTGGGCCAGATTTCTGGTCTTTCAACCAGACATAGAGGGGATCTGCTTCCTTACCGTTGACCTTGATCTTGGCAAAACGTGGGAAGCTGGTCTGATAATGTAGGCTACAGAAGCTGTTGATTTCCTCTGCGCTACCTGGTGCTTGCCCCATAAACTGATTGCAAGGGAAGTCTAAGATTTCAAAACCTTGTTCTTGATAGCGATCATAGAGTTCTTGAAGTCCTTGGTACTGGGGCGTTAAACCACATCCAGTAGCAGTGTTGACAACCAAGAGAATCTTACCACGATAGGTCTCTAGTGGAGTTTCTTGATGGTCTTGGTTCAAGACTGAAAAATCGTATAGTGAAGTCATTGCTTGCTTTTCTCCTTCTGTTTGGTATTTTTAGGAGTTTTTTCCTCCTGTAGGGATAGAAAACCGTAGGTCAGGGTTCCAAAAATGCTACCGATAATCAGGCCATACATCAGGAAAGGGACACTTTTATCGAATTGCATGAGCAACTTCCCAAAATCTGAAAAGGACATCTGCTGAACGAAGACTTTATGAAAGATGAGTAAGGTAAAGAAGCCGATCTGAAGGCCGATAAACACAACCCAGCTTCGAAATTTGATTTGGGCTTTGCTGTAGGTTTTGAGGATGATTTCTGACTTATCATCTTTTTCCAGATGGAGTTCTTTGACAGCTCTTTGGGTTTTTAAAGTAATGAAAAAAATGAGTCCAGAGTAAACGTAGGGCATGGCATAGCGAACGGCTTCTATGAAGCGTCCAAATAACAGATAAAACAAGAAGAGGAAGAAGGAAGAATAAACGATTTGGACCATGGAGCGGGCACAGGCTTTGTAGATAATTTCTTGCCGGCATTCATCAAAAGGGCCTTGGATATGAAAGAGATTTCGAAGTAAGCGAGTGGTTAAGTCATCTTTTTTCATGCTAGTAACCTCCTAAATGAGCGGTTTTTGATTGACTTCTTTAACGATTTGATAGAGATAATAAAGATAAGTGATAGAAGAAAGGATAGCGATAGTGAGCAGTAAATAATACTTCCAATTGCTTGAGATGAGCATCAGTTGTGGTAAAGATAGCATCATAAAGCACAGTGCTAAGTTGAGTATGCGCGTTTTTTGGGAGTCGATCTTTAGATAAGTCAATCCTTTGTTGAGTGCTGGGACAAAGACTGGAAGGAGGACTATATCGTAGATTGGCAAGTTCCCTGAAACGATGATGGAGATGAGCAGTGAAGCAAACAAAAGATGATAGGTAAGTAAAGTTAGTAATGATTTCATAGGGTACCTCTTAATTCTGGTCTTTTTTTAGCTCTTTGCAATACGAAGTGAGTCGACAATATGCATCATCACTCCGAAAAAAAGAAAGCTCCCAGTATAGTTTTAAAAATATGTTTTGTATTTAGAAGAGAAGTGATAAAATTTGGATTTTCACTTGTTAGGGTATCAATGAGTGGAATTATAAAAAATATCACTATTCCATAAATCGAACCTGCTTTCAGACCAGGATGACGTAACTGTTTCTTTTCTTTTTTCATGAGTTTCCTCCTAATCATTATCCTGATCTTTCTTGGCTTTTGCAATGCGACGGGAGATGAGGAACTGTATAACCACTCCGAAAAAGACAGACTGGAGGATGCTTGAAAAAATATTTTTAAAAGCAAGAAGTGACTGAAGATAGTCCTGACTCTCACCTAGCAGTATATGGAGAAGAGGGGTTGTAAAAAAACTCATTAATCCATAGACTATTCCAGCTTTCAGACCAGGGTAATGTAGTTGCTTACTTTCTTTCTCACTCAGCATATCTGGTTCAATAGCTGTAATCCCTGTTTTTTGCATTTGGTAGGTGAGATATCCAGCAACGATGAGGGCAATCACTAAAATTAGAGGAGGATAGACTAGAGCCACTAGTTGAGGATATTTATAGGCCAGAACGAGCGGAATAAGATTGCCGAAAATTATCAGATAAAAGAGGAAGATAAAGACTTGATTGCCGATACGATCAGCCTCGCGTCGTTTGTATTCGTCAAGTGGATCAGAAATACCGTATGTGCGTTTGATCAGTTTTTCAGTGAAGGTTTCTTTTTTCATGAGTTTGCTCCTTTTTTAAAAATTATCCTCCCAAAAGAGACTGTTGAGGTCAGTTTGGAGGCTACGAGCGAGATTGAGACAGAGTTCCAGGGTTGGATTGTACTTGTCGTTTTCAATCATATTGATGGTTTGTCTCGAGACACCGATATCCTTGGCTAGCTCGAGCTGGGAAATACCCAGTTCCTTGCGAAATTCTTTCACACGATTCATCTGGTCTCCTTTCTGATTTATGTCGTATATATTTGACTACATTATATTCTTCTATGGAGTTAATGTCAAGTATATTTGACATATTTCTTAAAGAAATCTTACTTGTTTTTGACCTATTTGTCTGACTAGTGCAAGCTGGTCGGATTTGTGGTAAAATAGATAGGATATGACAAAAGAATTTCATCATGTAACGGTCTTGCTCCACGAAACGATTGATATGCTCGACGTAAAACCTGACGGTATCTACGTTGACGCGACTTTGGGTGGAGCAGGCCATAGCGAGTATTTATTAAGTAAATTAAGTGAAAAGGGCCATCTCTATGCCTTTGATCAGGACCAGAATGCCATTGACAATGCGCAAAAACGCTTGGCACCCTACATTGAGAAGGGAATGGTGACCTTTATCAAGGATAACTTCCGTCATTTACAGGCACGTTTGCGCGAAGCTGGTGTTCAAGAAATTGATGGAATTTGTTATGACTTGGGAGTGTCTAGTCCTCAATTGGACCAGCGTGAGCGTGGTTTTTTTCTTATAAAAAAAGGATGCGCCACTGGACATGCGGATGAATCAGGATGCTAGTCTGACAGCCTATGAAGTGGTGAACCACTATGACTATCATGACTTGGTTCGTATTTTCTTCAAGTATGGTGAGGATAAATTCTCTAAACAGATTGCCCGTAAGATTGAGCAAGCGCGTGATCTGAAACTATCGAGACTACGACTGAATTGGCAGAAATTATCAAGTCGGCCAAACCTGCCAAGGAGCTCAAGAAGAAGGGCCATCCTGCTAAGCAGATTTTCCAGGCTATTCGAATTGAAGTCAATGATGAACTGGGAGCGGCAGATGAGTCCATCCAGCAGGCTATGGAGATGTTGGCTCTGGATGGTAGAATCTCAGTGATTACCTTCCATTCGCTAGAAGACCGCTTGACCAAGCAATTGTTCAAGGAAGCTTCAACAGTTGAAGTTCCAAAAGGTTTGCCCTTCATCCCAGATGATCTCAAGCCCAAGATGGAATTGGTATCCCGTAAGCCAATTTTGCCAAGTGCAGAAGAATTAGAAGCCAATAACCGCTCGCATTCAGCCAAGTTGCGCGTGGCCAGAAAAATTCACAAGTAAGAGGAAAAAATGGTAGATAAGAAAGAAACAACCAGTCAATTCTTGCAGAATCGTATAAAAAAATTCTCCCGTGTGGAGAAGGCTTTTTATCTTTCCATTGCGTTTACAGCTCTCATTTTGGCATTGAGTATTATCTTTATGCAGACTCGACTCCTACAAGTACAAAATGATCTGACAAAAATCAATGCGCAGATAGAAGAGAAGAAGACAGAGTTGGATGATGCCAAACAAGAGGTAAATGAATTGTTGAGGGCAGAACGCTTGAAAGAAATCGCAAATTCTAAGGACTTAAAATTGAATAACGAGAATATTCGATCAGCGGAGTAAGATATGAAGTGGACAAAAAGAATAACCCGATTTGCGATTAGAAACCGTAAATCTCCAGCAGAAAACCGTAAAATAGTAGGGAAGTACATCAGCTTGTTAGCTGTCGTACTTTTCGCTGTCTTTTTGGTCAATTTTGCTGTTATAATCGGGAGTGGTAGTAAATTTGGAACGGATCTAGTCAAAGAGGCTAAGAAAGTTCACCAAATAACCCGTACAGTCCCTGCCAAACGTGGGACTATTTATGATCGAAATGGAGTCCCGATTGCTGAGGACGCAACTTCCTATAATGTCTATGCTGTTATTGATAAAAAATACAAATCAGCAACGGGTAAAATTCTTTATGTAGAAGATGCCCAGTTTAATAAGGTAGCAGAGGTTTTCCATAAGTATTTGGATATGGATGAGGCTTATGTGAAAGAGCAATTAGCTCAACCAAATCTGACCCAGGTTTCCTTTGGAGCAAAAGGAAATGGAATTACCTATGCCAATATGATGGCTATTAAAAAGGATCTAAAAGACGCTAGTGTTGAAGGAATTGACTTCACAACTAGCCCTAATAGAAGCTATCCAAATGGACAATTCGCTTCCAGTTTTATTGGTTTAGCTCAACTCCATGAAAATGAAGATGGAAGCAAGAGTTTGCTGGGAACTTCTGGGATGGAGAGTTCCTTGAATAGTATTCTTGCAGGGAAAGACGGTATCATTACCTATGAAAAGGATCGTCTGGGTAATATTGTCCCCGGAACAGAACAAGTTTCCCAACAAACAGTAGATGGCAAGGATGTTTATACGACTATTTCCAGCACCCTTCAGTCCTTCATGGAGACACAGATGAATGCCTTTCAAGAAAAAGTAAAAGGCAAGTATATGACGGCTACCTTGGTTAGTGCTAAAACGGGGGAGATTCTTGCAACGACGCAGAGACCAACCTTTGATGCCGATACTAAGGAAGGACTTACCAAGGACTTTGTTTGGCGTGATATCCTCTATCAAAGTAACTATGAGCCGGGGTCAACCATGAAGGTTATGACGCTCGCTGCTGCTATTGATAATAATACCTTTCCAGGAGGAGAAGTCTTCAATAGTAGTGAGTTAAAAATTGCAGATGTCACGATTCGAGATTGGGACGTCAATGAAGGATTGACTGGTGGCAGAATGATGACTTTTTCTCAAGGTTTTGCACTCTCAAGTAACGTTGGGATGACGCTTCTTGAGCAAAAGATGGGAGATGCTACCTGGCTTGATTATCTAAATCGCTTTAAATTTGGTGTTCCGACTCGTTTTGGCTTGACGGATGAATATGCAGGTCAACTTCCGGCTGACAATATTGTAAATATTGCTCAGAGTTCATTTGGACAAGGGATTTCAGTAACCCAGACGCAAATGATTCGTGCCTTCACAGCTATTGCCAACGATGGAGTCATGCTAGAACCTAAATTTATCAGTGCCTTGTATGACCCAAATGACCAATCTGTTCGGAAATCTCAAAAAGAGATTGTAGGAAATCCTGTTTCCAAAGATGCAGCCAGTCTAACTCGAACCAACATGGTTTTGGTAGGAACAGATCCAGTTTATGGAACCATGCATAACCACAGTACAGGCAAGCCAACTGTAACTGTTCCTGGTCAAAATGTAGCCCTCAAGTCCGGTACGGCCCAGATTGCCGATGAGAAAAATGGGGGTTACTTGGTTGGTACGACCAATTACATTTTTTCGGCTGTATCGATGAACCCTGCTGAAAATCCTGATTTTATCCTCTATGTGACGGTTCAACAGCCTGAGCACTATTCAGGTATCCAGTTGGGAGAATTTGCCAATCCTATTTTGGAAAGGGCAGTGGCTATGAAAGATTCCCTTAACCTCCAATCTACCGCTAAAATTTTAGATCAGGTAACCAATCAAAGCGCTTATGTCATGCCTAGCATCAAGGACATTTCACCTGGCGATTTGGCGGAAGCCTTACGTCGCAATATTGTGCAACCAATCGTTGTGGGAACAGGAACAAAGATTAAAGAATCATCTGTAGAAGAAGGGACCAATCTTGCACCAAACCAACAAGTTCTCCTCTTATCTGATAAAGCAGAGGAAAGTTCCAGATATGTATGGTTGGACAAAAAGCAACCGCAGAAGCTTTTTCTAAGTGGTTAAATATAGAACTTGTATTTGAAGGTTCAGGCTCTACTGTGCAGAAGCAGGATGTTCGTGCTAATACAGCCATCAAAGGACATTAAAAAAATTACATTAACTTTAGGAGACTAATATGTTTATTTCTATCAGTGCTGGAATTGTGACATTTTTTTACTAACTTTAGTAGGAATTCCAGCCTTTATCCAATTTTATAGAAAGGCTCAAATTACAGGCCAGCAGATGCATGAGGATGTCAAACAGCACCAGGCAAAAGCTGGCACGCCAACTATGGGAGGTTTGGTTTTCTTAATTGCTTCTGTTTTGGTTGCTTTCTTTTTTGCCCTATTTAGTAACCAATTCAGCAATAATGTAGGAATGATTTTGTTCATCTTGGTCCTTTATGGACTTGTCGGATTTTTGGACGACTTTCTCAAGGTTTTCCGCAAAATCAATGAGGGGCTAAATCCCAAGCAAAAATTGGCTCTTCAGCTTCTAGGCGGAGTTATCTTCTACCTTTTCTATGAGCGCGGTGGCGATATGCTTTCTGTATTTGGTTATCCAGTTCATTTGGGATTTTTCTATATTTTCTTTGCTCTTTTCTGGCTAGTCGGTTTTTCAAATGCAGTCAACTTGACAGACGGAATTGATGGTCTAGCTAGTATTTCCGTTGTGATTAGCTTGTCTGCCTATGGAGTTATTGCCTATGTGCAAGGTCAGATGGATATTCTTCTAGTAATTCTTGCCGTGATTGGTGGTTTGCTTGGTTTCTTTGTCTTTAACCATAAGCCTGCTAAGGTTTTTATGGGAGATGTGGGAAGTTTGGCTCTCGGTGGAATGCTGGCAGCTATCTCTATGGCCCTCCACCAAGAATGGACTCTCTTGATTATTGGAATTGTTTATGTCTTTGAAACAACTTCGGTCATGATGCAAGTCAGTTATTTCAACTGACTGGTGGCAAACGTATTTTCCGTATGACGCCTGTGCATCACCATTTTGAGCTTGGAGGATTTTCTGGTAAAGGAAATCCTTGGAGCGAGTGGAAGGTTGATTTCTTCTTTTGGGGAGTGGGGCTTCTAGCGAGTCTTTTGACCCTAGCAATTTTATATTTGATGTAAGAATAGCACCCTGATGTTTCAGGGTGTTTTTGCTTTTTAAAAAATATTGGTCAATTAAAGTCAAAATCCTTGACCTTTTCTGACTAATGTAGTATATTATGAACGTAAGGTAAATGAAAGCCTTACTAGAACACTTATTTAAAGTAAAATAGAAAGAGGTGGGGTCTATGTTTAATCTAGAAATATTCAGAAGTAAAGATAGTCTACTCCTGCTTGAAAAAGAAAAACCAGAAATAGTACGTAGAGTAGCGATTTAGCTAGTCTAAATTTTTTAAAACAAAGGTCAAAGATAGTCAATATCAGTAATAATAACGAAGAAAACAAAAAGAGGTAAAGAATATGAACAACAACTTTAATAATTTTAACAATATGGATGATTTATTTAACCAATTGATGGGTGGTATGCGTGGATATAGTTCTGAAAATCGCCGTTATTTGATTAATGGACGCGAAGTGACACCTGAGGAATTTGCTCATTATCGTGCAACTGGTCAATTGCCAGGAAATGCAGAAGCTGATGGACAAATGCCACAACAGGCTTCAGGTATGAAACAAGACGGTGTCCTTGCTAAAACTAGGTCGAAACTTGACAGCAGAAGCGCGTGAGGGCAAGCTGGATCCTGTTATCGGACGAAACAAGGAAATTCAAGAAACATCTGAAATTCTTTCACGCCGTACCAAGAACAATCCTGTTCTAGTCGGAGATGCAGGTGTTGGTAAGACAGCAGTTGTCGAAGGCCTAGCGCAAGCCATTGTGAACGGAGATGTTCCAGCTGCCATTAAGAATAAGGAAATTATTTCCATTGATATCTCAGGTCTTGAGGCTGGTACTCAATACCGTGGTAGCTTTGAAGAAAACGTTCAGAAACCTAGTAAATGAAGTGAAAGAAGCAGGGAATATTATCCTCTTCTTTGATGAAATTCACCAAATTCTTGGTGCTGGTAGCACAGGTGATGGTCAAGGGTCTAAAGGTCTTGCTGATATCTTGAAACCAGCTCTTTCACGTGGAGAATTGACAGTGATTGGCGCAACGACTCAAGATGAATACCGTAATACTATCTTGAAAAATGCAGCCCTTGCTCGTCGTTTCAACGAAGTCAAGGTAAATGCTCCTTCAGCAGAGGATACTTTTAAAATCCTTCAAGGAATTCGTGATCTTTATCAACAACACCACAATGTCATCTTGCCAGATGAAGTTTTGAAAGCAGCAGTAGATTATTCTGTTCAATACATTCCTCAACGTAGCTTGCCAGATAAGGCTATCGACCTTGTCGATGTAACGGCGGCTCACTTAGCAGCTCAGCATCCTGTAACAGATGTGCATGCTGTTGAACGTGAAATTGAGGCAGAAAAAGACAAGCAAGAAAAAGCTGTTGAGGCAGAAGATTTTGAAGCAGCTCTAAACTATAAAACACGCATTGCAGAATTGGAAAAGAAAATCGAAAATCACACAGAAGATATGAAAGTGACTGCAAGTGTCAACGATGTGGCTGAATCTGTAGAGCGAATGACGGGTATTCCAGTCTCACAAATGGGAGCATCAGACATCGAACGTTTGAAAGATATGGGTCATCGTTTGCAGACGAAAGTTATTGGTCAAGATAAGGCCGTTGAAGCAGTAGCAAAAGCTATCCGTCGTAACCGTGCTGGTTTTGATGAAGGTAACCGTCCAATCGGTAGCTTCCTCTTTGTAGGTCCTACTGGTGTTGGTAAGACTGAACTTGCTAAACAATTGGCTCTAGATATGTTTGGAACCAAGGACGCAATCATCCGTTTGGATATGTCTGAATACAGTGACCGCACAGCCGTTTCTAAGCTAATTGGTACAACAGCAGGTTATGTGGGTTATGATGACAATAGCAATACCTTGACAGAACGTGTTCGTCGCAATCCTTACTCTATCATTCTTTTGGATGAGATTGAAAAGGCTGATCCTCAAGTCATTACCCTTCTCCTCCAAGTCTTGGATGATGGTCGTTTGACAGATGGTCAAGGAAATACAGTAAACTTCAAGAACACTGTCATTATCGCAACATCAAATGCTGGATTTGGCTATGAAGCCAACTTAACAGAAGATGCGGATAAACCAGAATTGATGAACCGCTTGAAACCATTTTTCCGTCCAGAATTCCTCAACCGCTTTAACGCAGTTATTGAGTTCTCACACTTGACTAAGGAAGACCTTTCTAAGATTGTGGACTTGATGTTGGCTGAAGTCAACCAAACCTTGGCTAAGAAAGACATTGATTTGTCAGTCAGTCAAGTGGCTAAGGACTATATCACAGAAGAAGGCTATGACGAAGTCATGGGTGTTCGACCTCTCCGTCGCGTGGTTGAGCAAGAAATTCGTGATAAGGTGACAGACTTCCATTTGGATTACCTAGATGCCAAATATCTAGAAGCAGATATGGAAGATGGTGTTTTGGTTATTCGTGAAAAAGCCTAAGACAGAATTTTGAGCATAAAAAAGAAGGAGCCAGCTGAAAAACTGGTTCCTTTTTGTGTTTAAATCACATGACGTTCAAAGGCATCATCTGAAATCCCTTGTTCTAGAATGAGTTTCGCCCATTCTTTAGCAGAAAAGAGGCTGTGATCCTTGTAGTTGCCGCAAGATTCGATGGTTGTTCCAGGGACGTCTTCCCAAGTAGTAGTTTCAGCGATTTCCTTGAGCGAATCCTTGATAACAGCCGCGATTTCAGCACTGGTGTGACGTCCCCACATAATCATGTGGAAGCCTGTACGGCACCCAAATGGTGAACAGTCAATCATGCCGTCGATACGGGTGCGGATGAGTTTCGCCAATAGGTGCTCAATAGTGTGAAGACCAGCGGTAGGAATAGAGTCTTCATTTGGTTGCACCAAGCGAATATCATAATTGGAGATGATGTCCCCCTTTGGTCCTGTTTCTTCCCCAATCAAGCGAACATAGGGTGCTTTAACAATGGTGTGGTCAAGTTCAAAACTTTCAACAATAACTTCTTTTGACATGGTAAATCCTTTCAGTTTTCTTCTTTCATTATAACATAAAGCTGGCTCCTGAGACAGAGAGAAAACCTCTCCGAGGGTGGAGAGGTTCAAATCTTTACTTACGATACAAGCGGTCGTATTGGTAGTAAGGGTCAAAGGTTACGTTGATACCCAGTTTACGAAGGACATTCTTGTCTTCATCAGTCAAGATGATGGTTGAGTGGGCTTCGCTTCCTTTGAGGTTGCCAAGTTCTTCCATAGCACGAGCAGCATCAGGATTTTCTGTAGCTGTGATAGCAAGTGCAATCAGGATTTCATTTGAATGAAGGCGTGGATTGCGGCTACCCAGATGATCGATTTAAGACCTTGGATTGGCTTAACAACTTCAGGTTCGATTAGTTTTACTTCCTTGGCAATATCAGCTGATTTCTTGATGGCGTTGATAAGAGCAGCTGCTGTAGGACCAAAGAGTTCTGAGTTCTTACCAGTGACAATTTCCCCAGTTGGCAATTCAAGGGCTAGTGCTGGTCCGCCAGTTTCTTCAGCTTTTTGGCGTGCAGCAACAGCAACCTTACGGTCTGCAGGTGTGATGCCGAGATCGTTCATGAGCAACTCAATTTTCTTGACAGCAGATTCGCCCACTTTTTCGGCTTTGAAATCAAGAACAGTCTGATAGTAGCGACGGATGATTTCTTGTTTAGAAGCTTCGACAGCAGATTCATCATCTGTAATAGCGAAACCAACCATGTTGACACCCATATCTGTCGGAGAAGCGTATGGAGATTTACCGAGGATACGTTCTAACATGCGCTTGAGCACTGGGAAGATTTCGATATCACGGTTGTAGTTGACAGTGGTTTCTCCATAGGTTTGAAGATGGAAAGGGTCAATCATGTTGACATCGTCAAGGTCTGCGGTTGCAGCCTCGTAGGCCAAATTGACTGGGTGATGAAGGGGGAAGATTCCAAACTGGGAAGGTTTCAAATTTAGCGTAACCAGACTTGATGCCATTGATCTGGTCGTGGTACATATTGGACATACAGGTTGCCAATTTTCCAGAACCAGGTCCAGGAGCGGTTACGACAATCAAGTTACGACTGGTTTTGATGTAGTCATTTTTTCCCATGCCTTCTGGAGAAATGATGTGGTCCATATCCGTTGGATATCCTTTGATTGGATAGTGAAGATAAGAATCAATTCCGTTTTTCTCAAGTTGATTGCGGAAGGCATCTGCAGCGGGTTGGCCAGCGTATTGTGTAATGACAACGGAGCCGACAAAAATTCCTAATTCATTGAATTTATCAATCAAACGAAGAACTTCTTGGTCATAAGAAATGCCCAAGTCACCACGTGCTTTGGAATGCTCGATGTTGCTAGCGTTAATGGCAATTACAACCTCGACTTGCTCTTTCAATTCTTGCAAGAGCTTGATTTTGTTGTCAGGCTCATAACCAGGAAGAACACGAGCAGCGTGGAAATCTTCTAACATTTTGCCACCAAACTCCAAGTAGAGCTTGCCGTCAAATTGGTTAATGCGCTCCAAGATATGGTCGCGCTGTAGATTCAAATATTGTTCAGAACTAAAAGCTTGTTTTTTCATTTTTTTACCTCTGACCTCTATTATAATAAAAAATTGGTAGTTAGGAAACTATGGAGTTAAAAAAGGAATCAAAAAGATTAGGCAAACGCTTGCACAAAACTCTGAAAAGCGCTATCATAGACTATAGATTATTAAAATAATGAGGTAAGAAGATGCAAGAAAAGTGGTGGCACAATGCCGTAGTCTATCAAGTTTATCCTAAGAGCTTTATGGATAGCAACGGAGATGGAATTGGCGATTTGCCAGGAATTACTAGTAAGTTAGACTATCTAGCCAAGCTAGGAATCACAGCGATTTGGCTGTCTCCCGTTTATGACAGTCCTATGGATGATAATGGCTATGATATTGCTGATTATCAAGCGATTGCAGCTATTTTCGGAACCATGGAGGATATGGACCAACTGATTGCGGAAGCTAAGAAGCGTGATATTCGTATCATCATGGACTTAGTGGTCAATCATACCTCGGATGAACATGCCTGGTTTGTCGAGGCATGTGAAAATCCTGACAGCCCTGAGCGAGACTACTATATCTGGCGCGATGAACCTAACGATTTAGACTCTATCTTTAGCGGGTCTGCTTGGGAATATGATGAAAAGTCAGGTCAATACTATCTCCACTTTTTCAGTAAGAAACAGCCGGATCTCAACTGGGAAAATGAAAAACTTCGTCAGAAAATTTATGAGATGATGAACTTTTGGATTGATAAAGGGATTGGTGGTTTCCGCATGGATGTTATTGATATGATTGGGAAAATTCCTGACGAGAAGGTAGTCAATAATGGTCCTATGCTCCACCCCTATCTCAAGGAAATGAATCAGGCGACCTTTGGCGATAAGAATCTCTTGACAGTAGGGGAGACTTGGGGAGCAACGCCTGAGATTGCTAAGTTCTACTCAGATCCAAAGGGACAAGAGTTGTCTATGGTCTTCCAGTTTGAACATATCGGTCTTCAGTATCAGGAAGGTCAGCCTAAATGGCACTATCAAAAAGAACTGAATATTGCTAAGTTAAAAGAAATCTTCAACAAATGGCAGACAGAGTTAGGAGTTGAAGATGGCTGGAATTCGCTCTTCTGGAACAATCATGACCTCCCTCGTATCGTCTCAATCTGGGGAAATGACCAGGAATACCGCGAAAAATCTGCCAAAGCTTTTGCAATCTTGCTTCATCTTATGAGAGGAACTCCTTATATCTACCAAGGTGAGGAGATTGGGATGACCAACTATCCGTTTGAAACGCTGGATCAAGTAGAAGATATTGAATCCCTTAACTATGCGCGTGAGGCTCTTGAAAAAGGCGTTCCGATGGAAGAAATTATGGACAGTATCCGTGTAATCGGACGTGACAATGCCCGTACTCCAATGCAATGGGATAATAGTAAAAACGCTGGTTTCTCAACAGGTCAACCTTGGTTAGCAGTGAATCCAAACTATCAAGCAATTAATGTTCAAGAAGCGCTGGCAAATCCAGATTCTATTTTTTATACTTATCAGAAACTGGTTCAAATCCGTAAGGAAAACAGCTGGCTGATTCGAGCTGACTTTGAATTGCTTGATACAACTGACAAGGTCTTCGCCTATATCCGTAAAGATGGCGACCGTCGTTTCCTAGTTGTGGCCAACTTGTCCAATGAAGAGCAAGACTTGACCGTAGAAGGAAACGTCAAATCGGTCTTAATTGAAAACACCGTGGCTCAAGAAGTTTTTGAAAAACAAATCTTAGCTCCATGGGATGCTTTCTGTGTGGAATTACTATAAATATTTTTTACAGAAAAATTTAAAATTGAAATCGTATAAAAACAAGGAAGGACTGTATGAAAGACAGATATCCTTTGTTTTTTTATTCCTAAAGTTTATAAACTTTCATTCTAGAAATTCAATTAACTTTACAAATTTCCACTATTTTGGTAAAATAAACTTATGTTATAAAAACTAACATAAAGGAGAAAGAAGATGAAGACAAAAAAGCGTGTCCTTAGTGCAGGCCTGACCTTTGCTGCTGCTTTGCTTTTAGCTGCTTGCGGACAATCAGGTTCAGATACAAAAACTTACTCATCAACCTTTAGTGGAAACCCAACTACATTTAATTATTTATTAGACTACTACGCTGATAATACAGCTATTATTACTAACCTAGTTGATGGCTTGCTTGAAAATGATAACCATGGAAACCTAGTTCCATCTTTGGCAGAAGACTGGTCTGTTTCAAGCGACGGTCTGACTTATACCTACAAATTGAGAAAAGATGCCAAATGGTTCACAGCTGACGGTGAAGAGTACGCCCCAGTCAAGGCACAGGATTTTGTGACAGGGATCAAGTACGCAGTGGACAATAAATCACAGGCCATTGACTTGATTCAAAACTCGATAAAGGGCTTGAATGATTATATTACAGGAGCGAATTCTGACTTTTCTAAGGTTGGGGTGAAGGCCATTGACGACCAGACTGTTGAGTATACTTTGGCACGCCCAGAACCTTACTGGAACTCAAAAACAACCAACAGTATTCTTTTCCCAGTGAATGAAGAGTTTCTAAACTCAAAAGGGAAAGATTTTGGTACCCTATCTCCAGATAGCATTCTCTACAGCGGACCTTATTTGTTAAAAGATTTCACATCAAAATCATCTATCGAGTATGTGAAGAATCCGCATTACTATGATCATGACAAAGTATCAATTGAACACGTAAAATTGGCTTACTTTGATGGTTCAGACCAAGAATTGACCATCCGTAATTTTGAAAGTGGAGCTTATTCTATCGCTGGGGTTTATCCAAATAGTTCTAACTTTGCTAAGACTAAGGAAAAATATAAGGATAATATCGTTTATAGTTTGCAGGACAAGACTTCTTGGTATTTCAATTTCAACGTCAACCGTAAGGCTTACAATCACACTGCTAAAACGACAGATGAGCAGAAGAAGTCGACTGAGACAGCTGTCTTGAACAAGAACTTCCGCCAAGCAGTGAACTTTGCCTTGGACCGCACAGCCTATTCTGCTCAGTCAAATGGGGAAGAAGCAGCTAGCAAGACCCTTCGTAACACCCTAGTGCCTCCTACATTTGTCCAAGTTGGAGACAAGACCTTTGGAGAAGTAGTGGCTTCTAAATTGGTCAACTATGGCACAGAATGGTCAGATATTAACTTGGCAGATGCTCAGGATGCCTATTTCAACAAAGAAAAAAAGGCCCAAGCAAAATTTGCGGAAGCTAAAAAAGAATTGGCAAGTCAAGGTGTGACTTTCCCTATTCACTTGGATGTGGCAGTTGATCAGACAAGTAAAAATGCCGTGACAGGCATGAACTCAGTTAAACAGACCCTTGAGTCAGTTTTAGGTGCTGATAACATTGTCATTGATGTTCAACAACTTTCAACGGATGATTTTAATAATGTAGCCTTCTTAGCACCGACACCAGCTGATCGTGACTATGATTTGAACTTTGATGGTTGGGTAGGTGACTACCAAGATCCATCAACTTATCTCAATCCTTTCAATGCAGAGGATGGATTCTACCTCAAGATCTTTGGTCTAGATGCTCAGGAAGATAAAGCTAAGATTGCTAGCTTGGGTCTTGATACTTACACCAAGATGCTTAAAGATGCAGATAGTGAAAATAAAGATGTAGCCAAACGCTATGAAAAATATGCTGAAGCACAGGCTTGGATGATTGACAATTCTCTGATTATGTCAGCTATGTCAAGTGGTGGAACAGCATCTGTAACCAAAGTAACGCCATTTACAAGAGGGTATTCACTAGTCGGCATCAAGGGTGACGGCAATAACTACAAGTATATGAAACTGCAAAAAGATACTGTAACAACCAAACAGTATGAAGAAGCTAAGACCAAATGGGAGCAAGAAAGCAAAAAAGCAATCGAAAAAGCCCAAAAAGAAGCAGAAAATCATGTTAAATAATGATGAATAGCTTTTTACAGAGAATCATAAAGACAAACATCAGTTTTGGTGCTTGTCTTTTTAAATCACTCGGCTATTGAAAACTGAGAAATGATTTGTTTTGTGCTAAAATAGATTGAAACTAATACTCAATAAAAATCAAAGAGTAACTGAGAAGTTAGCTCAAAGTACAGCTTTGAGGTGGTAGATAGAACTGACGAAGTCAGCTCAAAATACTGTTTTGAGGTTGCAGATGGACGCTGATGTGGTTTGAAGAGTTTTTCGAATAGTATCAGTGCTTATGAGGTCCAAATAATCTATATCTTTATAAACTCGGTAAATGTAGAATTTATCGTACAAAAGTGATATAATAGTAACATTAAATGTATAGGTGTTAATCATGAGTAGACGTTTTAAAAAATCACGTTCACAGAAAGTGAAGCGAAGTGTTAATATAGTTTTGTTGACTATCTATTTATTGTTAGTCGGTTTTTTGTTGTTCTTAATCTTTAAGTACAATATACTTGCTTTCAGGCACGTTAATATAGTGGTCGCAGTATTTGCCTTGATAGTTGCTGTGATTGCCACACTATTAATAATCTATAAAAAAGCAGAAAAGTTCACGATTTTCTTTTTGACACTAGCTGTTTTAGTGAGTTCAGTTTCTGTATTTGCTCTGCAACAATTTGTAGGTTTTACAAGTCATATTAATGCAACTTCAAATTATTCAGAGTATTCTCTCAGCGTCGTCGTTTTAAAGGATAGCGATATCAATAATGTTGCCCAATTATCTAGTGTTATGGGACCAACAGGTACGGATAATGAGAATATTCAAAAGCTAATCTCTGATATTAAGACGAGTCAAAATAAGGATTTGACGGTTGATAAAAGTACTTCTTACTTGTCAACTTATAAAAGTTTGATTTCTGGAGAGGCCAAAGCCATTGTCTTAAATAGTGTATTTGAGAATATTATTGAGGCAGAGTATCCAGACTATGCTTCTAAAATTAAGAAAATTTACACTAAAAAAATGACCAAGGATGTTGAGACCCCTAAGGTATCTAAAGATCGCTTCTTTAATATCTATGTCAGTGGTATTGATACTTACGGTGCCATTAGTTCAGTTTCACGCTCAGATGTCAATATCCTGATGACGGTCAATAGGGATACGAAGAGAATCCTTCTTACAACAACTCCACGAGATTCATATGTTCCTATTGCTGATGGTGGAAACAATCAAAAGGATAAATTGACTCATGCTGGTATATACGGGGTTGATTCATCTATTCATACCCTAGAGAACCTTTATGGTATAGATATTAATTATTATGTTCGTTTGAATTTTACCTCATTTTTGAAATTGATTGACTTGTTGGGAGGAGTAGATGTTCATAACGATCAGGAGTTTTCAGTTCTACATGGGAAGTTCCATTTTCCAGTGGGAAATGTCCATCTAGATTCTGAGCAAGCCCTAGGCTTTGTACGTGAACGCTACTCACTAGCCGATGGAGATCGTGACCGTGGTCGGAATCAACAAAAGGTCATTGTAGCAATCATTCAGAAGTTAACTTCTACAGAAGCCTTGAAAAACTATAGTAGTATTCTTCAAGGATTGCAGGATTCCCTTCAGACAAATATGCCGATTGAGACTATGATGGATCTAGTGAATACTCAACTGGAAAGCGGAGGAAACTATAAAGTAAATTCTCAAGATTTAAAAGGGACAGGTCGGATGGATCTTCCTTCTTATGCAATGCCAGACAGTAACCTCTATATGATGGAAATAGATGATAGTAGTTTAGCTGCAGTTAAAGCAGCTATACAGGATGTGATGGAGGGTAGATAAAATGATAGACATCCATTCACATATCGTTTTTGATGTAGATGACGGGCCGAAGTCAATAGAGGATAGCAAGGCACTTTTAAGAGAAGCTTATAATCAAGGGGTTCGAATGATTGTGTCTACTTCGCATCGTCGAAAAGGAATGTTTGAAACTCCAGAAGAAAAAATTGCAACAAATTTTATTAAGGTTCGTGAAATTGCAAAAGAAGTAGCAGATGATTTAGTCATTGCTTATGGTGCAGAGATATACTATACTCTGGATGTTCTGGAAAAGCTAGAAAAAAAAGAAATTCCTACCCTTAATGATAGTCGTTATGCTTTGATTGAGTTTAGCATGCATACTCCCTATCGTGAGATTCATACGGGATTGAGCAATATTTTGATGTTGGGAATCACGCCAGTAATTGCTCATATTGAACGTTATGATGCTTTAGAGAATAATGAAAAACGCGTTCGCGAACTGATTGATATGGGTTGCTATACTCAGATAAATAGTTATCATGTTTTAAAACCTAAGCTCTTTGGTGAAAGATATAAATTTATGAAAAAGAGAGCTCGGTATTTTTTGGAACGTGATTTAGTTCATGTAGTTGCAAGTGACATGCACAATTTAGACAGTAGACCTCCATATATGGAACAGGCATACGATATCATTGCTAAGAAATATGGAGCGAAAAAAGCGAAGGAACTTTTTGTAGAAAATCCCAGAAAAAAATTATAATGGATCAATTAATTTAGGAGAAAATATGAAAGATCAAAACACTTTGGAAATCGATGTATTTCAACTATTCAGAACTTTATGGAAAAGAAAGTTAGTCATTTTATTAGTGGCAATTATAACTTCTTCAGTTGCTTTTGCCTACAGTACTTTTGTTATCAAACCTGAGTTTACTAGTACGACTCGGATTTATGTAGTTAACCGTAATCAAGGAGAGAAGTCTGGTTTAACAAATCAAGACTTGCAGGCAGGATCGTACTTGGTTAAAGACTATCGTGAAATTATCCTATCGCAGGATGTTTTGGAGAAAGTTGTTTCTGATTTGAAACTAGATTTGACGCCAAAAGGTTTGGCTAATAAAATTAAAGTGACAGTACCAGTTGATACCCGTATTGTCTCTATTTCAGTTAATGATCGAGTTCCTGAAGAGGCAAGCCGTATCGCTAACTCTTTGAGGGAAGTAGCTGCTCAAAAAATTATCAGTATTACTCGTGTTTCTGATGTGACAACACTGGAGGAGGCAAGACCGGCGATATCACCGTCTTCGCCAAATATTAAACGCAATACACTAATTGGTTTTTTGGCAGGGGTGATTGGAACCAGTGTTATAGTTCTTCTTCTTGAACTTTTGGACACTCGTGTAAAACGTCCGGAAGATATCGAAGATGCGTTGCAGATGACACTTTTGGGAGTTGTACCAAACTTGGATAAGTTGAAATAGGAGAGAGAGATGCCGACATTAGAAATAGCACAAAAAAAACTGGAGTTCATTAAGAAGACAGAAGAATATTACAATGCCTTGTGTACAAATATACAGTTGAGCGGAGATAAACTAAAAGTGATTTCCGTTACTTCTGTTAATCCTGGGGAAGGAAAATCAACTACTTCCATAAATATAGCATGGTCGTTTGCGCGTGCAGGCTATAAAACTCTTTTGATCGATGGCGATATTCGAAATTCAGTTATGTCAGGAGTTTTTAAATCTCGTGAAAAAATTACAGGGCTAACAGAATTTTTATCTGGGACAACTGATTTATCTCACGGTTTATGTGATACAAATAGTGAAAATTTATTTGTAGTTCAATCCGGTTCTGTATCACCAAATCCTACAGCCTTGTTACAAAGTAAAAATTTTAATGATATGATTGAAACATTGCGTAAATATTTTGATTATATCATTGTTGATACAGCACCTATTGGATTTGTTATTGATGCAGCAATTATCACTCAAAAGTGTGATGCGTCCATCTTAGTTGTAGAAGCCGGAGTTGCAAAACGAAGAGAAGTGCAAAAAGCTAAAAGCCAGCTAGAACAAACGGGGAAACCATTTTTAGGTGTCGTTCTCAATAAATTTGATGTTCAACGCGAAAAATATGGTTCTTACGGTGGTTATGGTAATTACGGTAATTACGGTAATTACGGGAAAAAATAGAATGAAGTTAGAGAGTCTGGCATGGAACGGGGGCTACAATATAACCCTCCCAATCTTATAGAATGTACCTGTTGGTTTACTAACTTATATATTGATTGAAATTTTAGAAAACGATATTTTTAAAAAATATTCGGTTTATTTGGAAGTACAACTGAACTAAACCTTCTAATCCATTATTGAGAAATTATATATTATTGAAACAAATAAATTTTTGTTTAGGATGAAGAAAAAGTTTTTTAGTTTGTTATAGCGGATAAAATGATTACATTCTTATAAAATCATTGAGTTAGCAAATATATATTGAGTTTTTGTGGTATAATGAGTTGATATATTTAATTTGATAAATGGAAATAAGATGAACTTTGAATTTATAGTGAGAGACAGTTTATGTATAGTATATTAAAACGATTAGGAGATATATCTATATCTTTAATAGTGATAACGTTATTTTGTCCAGTTTTTATCCTAATTGCAATTGCGATTAAGTTTGATTCAAAAGGACCGGTAATATTTAAACAAAAACGTTTTGGAATTCACAAAAAAACTTTTTATGTTTTTAAATTTCGGACTATGAAAGTGGAGTCACCAAAATATGTGCCAACTCGAGATTTACAAAATCCAGAGCAGTGGATCACTAGAGTGGGAGCTTTCTTAAGGAAAACATCTCTAGATGAATTGCCTCAATTATGTAATATTCTTGTTGGTGATATGAGTATTGTAGGTCCTAGGCCAGTAGTGGTAAGTGAACGTGATGTAATAGAGGCAAGAGAAAAATACGGTGCAAACGATGTTTTACCCGGACTAACTGGATGGGCGCAAATCAATGGTCGTGATAATCTATCAACAGATATGAAAGCTGAATTGGATGGATACTATGTGACACATAAATCGTTGATAATGGACATTAGATGTATGGTAAGAACAATACCTTATGTGCTGAAACGTAAAGGAATTGTAGAGGGGAGTCAAAAAGAGAGTTAAGTTGTACGATGAAAATTTTATTTGTTAGTCAACATTATAGACCAGAACCTTTTAGATTATCAGATATTTGTGAGGATCTTGTTGAGAGAGGCCATGAAGTTACTGTTTTGACAGGAATTCCTAATTATCCTGAAGGTAAAACATATGCGAATTATCGGAATAACAAGAATAGACGAGAGACTATAGAAGGAGTTACTGTTTTTCGTTCCTATACAATTCCAAGAGGGAAAAGTACTTTACATAGGATATTAAATTATTTTAGTTTTGCTATTAGTTCATCGATAGGAGTTCTACTGGGACAATATAAAGCAAAAGATGGATCAGAATTTGATTGTGTTTTTGTAAATCAATCATCTCCAGTTATGATGGCATGGGCTGGTATGGCTTATAAAAATAAGTATAAGAAGCCTTTGTTTCTATATTGTATGGATGTTTGGCCAGATAGTTTAACTGTAGGTGGAGTGAAACAAGATGGCTTGGTTTTCAAACTGTTTAAATTTATCTCAAAAAAAGTTTACCGAGCTAGTGATTATATATTTGTCACTAGTCCATCATTTAAGAATCATTTTGTGAAGCAATTCGATATATCAGAACAAAAGATTACTTATTTACCACAATATGCAGAAGATCTTTTTATCCCTGATGAATCTATAGTTAATAAAGAAAGTGTTGACCTAACTTTTGCTGGTAATATTGGCAAAGCACAAAATTTGGAAACTATTTTGAAAGCTGCTAGTTTGATAGAGAAGAATACCGATTTACCCAAGAAAATTTATTTTCATTTTGTTGGAGATGGTACGGAATTGTTAAGAATGAAAGCATTAGCTTATGAATTGGAGTTGAAGAATGTTTCCTTTTATGGAAGACGTTCTTTGGAAGAAATGCCTACCTTCTATAAAAATCAGATGCTATGTTAGTTTCTTTAATAGGAGACTCGGTAGTTTCTCGTACTATACCTGGGAAAGTACAATCTTACATGGCAGCAGGGAAACCAATTATAGGTGCAATTTCAGGAGATACTAAAACAATTGTAGAAGAAGCAAAGTGTGGTTTTGTCAGTCCTGAACAAGATGTGGAACAATTGGCACAAAATATTTGTGAGTTCAGTATGTTATCTGTAGAAGAACAAAAGGAGTTAGGAAAGCAAGCTCGTTATTACTATGAGAAGCACTTTTCTAAAGAGCAGTTTATGACACAGTTAGAAAATTATTTGAGAGAGGAATTTTCCTCATGAGAATTTTAATGATTAATAGTGTTTGTGGTATTAGGAGTACAGGAAGAATTTGTACGGATATCGCAACCGCTTTAACAAAAAAGGGTCATGAAGTTAAGATTGCATATGGACGTGAGCATGTGCCTACACAGTATCGAGATTACGCGGTTAAGATAGGGTCTAGAGTGGATGTAAATAGGCATGTCTTACAAGCTCGAATTTTTGATAATGCTGGTTTTGGAAGTAGAGCAGCAACTAGAAAGTTTATCACTTGGGTGAAAGAATATGATCCTGATATCATTCATCTTCATAATCTACATGGCTACTATATTCATGTAGGAGAATTATTTTCCTATTTAAAGACATGTGGAAAGAAGATTTTATGGACTTTACATGATTGTTGGGCTTTTACGGGACATGGTGCTTACTTTGATACTTTAGAATGTGAGAAAAATGGACGGTGCTATCATTCAAGTCAAAAAAACGATTATCCAAAGTCATTAACTGATTTTTCATCTAGAAATTTTGAACGTAAAAAAAATTTGTTTACAGGTGTTCCAAACTTGACACTTATTACACCATCAGAGTGGTTGGCAAATTTGGTAAGAAATTCATTTTTGAAAGAATATTCCGTAACAGTCATTCATAATGGTATTGATACTACGATATTTAAACCAAGGGTATTAGAGGCTAAGAAACTGAGAAAAAAATTCCGCTTAGAAGGAAAACAGGTATTGCTTGGTGTAGCTTCTATCTGGGATCAGCGTAAAGGATTGGATGATTTATTAGAATTATCTGCACAGCTAAAATCTTATCAACAATTAGTTTTGATAGGATTATCAAAAGAACAATTGAATAAACTTCCTAAAGATATTATTGGTCTGACCACAACAGATAGTGTGGAAGAACTTTCTGCTTGGTACACGTTGGCAGATGTATTTATCAACCCGACAACACAGGATAATTATCCGACAACTAATTTAGAAGCTATTGCCTGTGGGACACCAGTTGTGAGCTACCCAACTGGGGGGAGTATAGAAAGTACACATATGTACGGTATAGTGTGTAGTGATAGAACTGTTACTTCTATACTAGAATCCCTAAAAGAAGTGAGTCAATGTAAAAGGAATCCTAATTTTAATTTGTCAAAAGAGTATTTTGTGGAAAATATACTCAATTTATACTAGTGGAACTGGAGTTGATATGATAAAGATTTTATACGTTAACGGCGGGACTATGGATAGAGGCGGTGTATCTACCTTTATGATGAATGTTTATGAAAAAATACATTCTGAAAAAATTCAAATTGATTTTTTAGTCCATACATTGTCCAAAGGTGTACGCGATGAAGATATTTTAAATCTTGGGGGTAAAATCTTTAGAGTTCCTGCCAGAGGAAAGAATCCTCTAAAAAATTATCGCCAAATTAAACAAATTATGTTGGATGGAAATTATGATGTAGTTCATGCGCATGCTGATGCGGGAAATAGTACAATTTTGGCCATTGCAAAAGAGTGTAATATTCCTATTCGTATTTCACATTGTCATAATACAAACTATACAAACAAAAGTTTATTGAAGAAGTTTTTGAATGAGCAATTTAAGAAGCAAATTCCGAGATATGCTACTCATCTATGGGCTTGTTCGGAAAAAGCAGGAGAGTGGTTGTATGGGAATCACTCTTTTGAAGTTATTCCTAATGCTATTGACGTTCAAAAGTTCATCTATAGTCCACAATTATCTAAAGATTTACGTAAGGAATTGAATTTAGAAAATAAATTTGTTATTGGTCATGTAGGACGATTTGATTATCAGAAGAACCATGATTTTCTTCTTAAAGTTTTTGCGGAAGTTGTACATGAAAGAGAAGATGCTCATCTCGTTCTGATTGGTAAAGGAGAATTGGAAGAGCTTATTAAAAAGCAAGCAAATCAATTAGGAATATTGGATAAGATTAGTTTTTTAGGTGAGTCTTCTAATGTGAACAAATTGATTAATGTATTTGATGTAGGTGTTTTCCCATCTCTTTTTGAAGGTTTTGGTATAGCTGTGCTAGAGATGCAAGTCAACGGTTTACCATTAGTAGTTTCTGATACTGTTCCAAGTGAGATTAATTTAACTGATAATATACGTTTTTTATCATTGGATGAAACAGTTAAATATTGGTGTAAGACGATTTTGGACACCAAAGGACGGGATAATGGGGCAGTTGATAAAATTATTGCTAAGGGTTATAACCTGTCTGATATGGTTAATAAGTTAACAAAAACTTATGAAAGAATTGTAGATAAATCATGAAAAAAGTATTATTTGTAACTAATATTCCATCGCCTTATCGTGTGGATTTCTATAGTCAACTTGGGAAATTTGTAGATTTAACTGTTATTTTCGAAGCAACAGGAGCTCAAGATATTAGATTTGATTACCGTGAGACTTTTAAAAATTTTACAGCTATTTTTTTAAGTGAAGGCAATATCGATGAAAAGAAATTAAATTCAGCTATATTTCAGCATTTAATTCCTGAAAAGTATGACTATATTTTTTTGACTAACTATTCTTATCGAACAGAATTATTTGGTTATTTAAAGTGTGTATTTTCTAAGATACCGTTTATATTAGAAATTGATGGTGGTAAGATACCAGAAAGCGAGAATTTTTTAAAATACCAGTTTAAAAAATTTATTCTTACAAAACCCTGCTATTATTTTAGCCCAAGTCAGTCCAGTGATGATTGCTTAGCGCATTATCATGTGAATAAAGAAAATATTTATCGGTATTCATTTACTTCCTTGTCAGAGAAAGACATACGATATCAAATTGTCGATGAGAAAGAAAAACAATTTTTAAGAAAGAAACTGGGATTCAGTCCAACTAAGAAAACAATTTTATTTGTTGGTAGCATCATCCCTCGTAAAGGTGTGGATGTTCTAATCAAGGCTGTTCAGAATTTATCAGACAATGTACAATGTTTAATTGTAGGGCCAAGTCCCGATAGTGAATACAAACAATACTTGCTTACTCTTATTGGACAAGATAGCCGTTTTCATTTTATTGATTTTTTACAGACATCTGAACTGAAACAATACTACAAGCTATCTGATATATTTGTTTTACCAACAAAGTATGATGTTTGGGGACTTGTTGTAAACGAGGCAATGTCGCAGGGACTTCCTGTTATTTCTACATCTGCATGTGTTGCTGCAATTGAACTTGTTTCGAATGGTTATAATGGATATGTTATTGATAGGGTCGATGACTGGAAAGCTATTTTTCAAAAGTTAAGCCAAGTATTACAAGATGACTCATTACGAGTTCAATTATCTCAAAATGCTTTATCTACTATTAAACACTATACTATTGAAACAATGGTCGAAGAGCATTTGAAATTTATGGAGGAAAAATGAGGATATCTATTGCAATGACAACCTATAATGGAGCAGATTATTTGCTAGAGCAGCTAGAATCGCTTCGTACTCAGAGTTTAATGGCTGATGAAGTTATTATTGTTGATGATTGTTCAACAGATAATACAGTTGATTTACTTAATATGTATATTCAAGTATCATCTCGATAATTGGGTATTGATAAAAAAACTCATCTAATATAGGTTGGAGAAAAAAAACTTTAGAAAAGCGCTTCAAAAAGACAACAGGAGATGTAGTTTTTTTCTTTGTGATCAAGATGATATTTGGAATAAAGATAAAAATTTCACTGATGGTAAAAAGAGTTTCATAAATCGCCAGTCAATAGAACTATTGGCTAGTAACTATGAGATTCTCGATTTTGGTAGAAATGATAAAAGTCAAGATTAGGGATGTTGAGTTAGATAATGGTGCTGTAGTCCCGTTTTTCGTTAAAAAAACAAAGAGTATTTCTGTTATGAGACCAGGATGTACTTTTGCAGTTAAGCGTGAGTTGATAGTTCTGTTAGAAAAGTATGATATAGATAGATTTGGCCATGATAATATTTTATGGAATCTAGCTATGGTAAGAGGAACTCTATATCTATACTTAAAACGCTTAATACATTTTCGTCGCCACGAAACAAGTGCTTCTGCTCCTAAGCAATCTCTTAATCGTGAACGGCGAGTTGTTGAAGTGGATACGAGTTATCAAATTGCAGTTTTCTTACTTGATGTGGCTCGTAAAGAACATTTAGACATAAAAATAATTTCTCAACTTGAAAATATGGCAATGGTTCTTGAGAGACGTAGAGAGATTTTAAAAGATGGTACTCTTATGCAAATAGTTCATTTCCAATTGAAGTATTATGCTTATTATCCTACATTCCGCAATTTAATATCAGATATATTAGTGTTTTTAAAAAAATAATGAGAGAGAAGAGTTTTGAGTAAAATTTCTAAAAATTATCTATATAACTTAATTTATCAAGTGGTAGTTTTAATATTACCACTATTGATTACTCCATATGTTGCTAGAGTATTGGGCGCACACCAGTTGGGAATTTACGATTATGCCAATTCAATCGTTACTTTGATTTATACTTTAGGTTTACTAGGTATCGGTCATTATGGAAATCGGGAATGTGCCTATACTAGAGATGATAAAGAGGAACTATCAGAGACATTTTGGAGTATTTTAGCTATTCAGATTATTCTAGGATTTTTTTCACTGTTATTCTTGTATATTTTTCTAACATAAATTCAAATTATCAAGTTTACTTTCAGCTTTTCTCTATTTGGCTTTTTGGGTCTATTCTTGATTGTACTTGGTTCTATCGTGGCTTAGAGGAAATGCAGTATGTTGTATTAAAAAATATTATTGCTAAGTTATTATTTACGATAGCGACCTTCTTATTTGTAAAAAGCGAAACAGATCTAACTCTATATGTGCTCATATATGGTCTCTCTGTTTTAGTAGCCAATTTATCAGCTTATAGTCAACTAAGGATGTTTATTAGTAGACCAAAGATAAATATTAATCGTTTTACGGAGATTATTTTAGGGAGTCTCAAACTATTTTTACCAAGTATCATCATGCAAATTATGTTATCTGCTGATAAAATTGTTCTAGGGTCTTTAAGTTCGGGAATCAGCAATGTTTCTTACTATAGTAATGCAGAGAAGATTATACAGATACCACTCTCTTTAATAGTAGTATTAAATTCTGTTATGATGCCCCGAATAGCAAATGAATTTCGTAATAGACGGTTAGACAATATGAAAAAGTATCTGATAACTGCAGCTGAATTTTCTTTGTTCTTAGCTGTTCCATTGTCGATTGGTCTTTATGCTATTGCAGATACTTTTGTTCCGTGGTTTTTAGGCGAAAGTTTTATGCCATCTATAGATGCTCTTAAATGGCTTGCTCCTATTGCTGTTGGCAATGCTTTACTAGGAGTCTCAGGTAGTCAGTATTTTGTTGCAGTTAATAAAACAAAAGTCTTATTCTTTTCTAATACTTTAGCTGCAATTTTAAATATTCTATTAGATTTGTTACTTGCTCCAATGTTTGGAGTAGTAGGTGTTTGTTTAGCAACTATAGTATCACTTACTTCATCTGTTATAGTTCAATACTATATAATGTCAAAGGATATACCTGTTTTACCTATTTTGAAGTCATTATTTAAATATCTTATTTATTCTATGATAATGGGGATAATTATTATTGTTCCCTTCAGAGGACATCCAGCAAATTATGGAACAACTATTAAGCAAATCGTTCTTGGGATAGTAGTTTACTTTGGCTTGAGCTTGTTGACACGAGATGTATTTGTTTTTCAAGCATTAGATTTTGTAAAGAAAGGATTCAAAAAAAGTAGATGATTTCAGCTTTATTTTATATAAGTTTTTTAACAAATCTATTAGTCGTAGTCAATAGGATACGTATAAATTTTCTAGCATTTTTATCTTGGTTAGTTTTGTTTTTTATCTATGCAGGAAATATCCGAGAAGGATTTTCAGATTTAACTCATTATCGTGCAAGATATGCTATAGGAAAAAGTAGTCTGTATTTTTCAGACCATGCGTATAATTTTTTTGCAGATTGGTTTTCACATCACTCCATCTCTTTTCAAGTTTTTTTAGCATGTATTTTCCTTTTCTCCTCAGCATGTTTCTATTTTGTTGCTAAAAAATTGCATTGTAATTATAATCTTCTAATTTTATTGCTATCTCTTTTTTATTTCTTTTATACTTTAGAAGTTCTAAGATTCTTTTTAGCAGCTAGTGTAGCACTTATAGCACACTATTATCTTTCACAAAATCATCGATTCATATTCATAGGATTGATGTTCATAGCGTTTCTGTTTCACGGATCTATCATTTATTTCTTACCATTTGTTATTTTTTACAGACAAAAAAATACTAGTAAGATGCTATGGGCATTGGTATTTATATCTACAGTGTTAATTATTATTAATCTATTGGTAGGTAATAATTCTAGCTACTTGACTAAAATATTTGAACTAATAGGGAGTGAGGCAACTAAAAGTCGTGTTATGTATTATACAGCGAAATCGACTCGTCTTGGTTTTATATTATATGATAGTTACTATGTTTTCAACCTACTAATTAGTATTAACCTTAAAAAGATTGCAAAAACAGTTTCAAATGTCCCTCAGGAAGTGACCAATTTTATAAACTTGGCGTATCAACATAGCATTTTTAGTACAATTTTTTTACCCCTAATTATGTTTAGTACAGCATTTGCTCGCTATTTAATTTTTACTGTTGTTTTAAATTTTATAGCCATTGCAGCTTTACAACCATTTATGCAACGATCATTTATAAAATCAAAGAACGGACTTTATATTATTTTGGGAGTTGTAGGTGCTACTTGTTTTTGGTGGTATCTAAGAGAAAATGTTCTCTATTTTTATGAGGCGCTTTTGCCAAATTTATTTAACTGATTTTGATTTTATATTCTTTATGTCTGTACTTTGCAAACATTACAAGAGTGGTCTATAATATAAAAATATAAAGAAATACGGTGTAGCTATTTCTTTAGAAAGTGGAATTTTAAATGATTAATTACAGCGCAGATGAATTAGATATGATTCAGAAGCTTGAACTCAAAATATTAAAAGAAATTATTCGAATATGTAAAAAAGAAAATATAGAGTATTTTTTAATTGGTGGAAGTGCTCTTGGAGCAATACGTCATGAAGGATTTATACCATGGGATGACGATATTGATGTTGGTATGACACGTGAGAATTACGATAACTTTTTAAGAGTAGTTGAACAGTATTTAGGAGAAGAGTTTTATTTACAATCACCCTCCTCTGATAGAAATTCTCCCTATTCTTACAGTAAACTAATGTTAAAAGGGACTTTGTTCTTAGAGTATGCCCAAAGGAATTTAAAAACACAAAGTGGTATTTATGTAGATATTTTTCCATTTGATGAGGTTCCAGATAATGAGATAGAAAATGAGAGACAATTTAAAGCGGTACAGTTTTATAAAAAGTTATATGTGATGAGGATGTTACCAACTGTTTCTAAGGCTCCTGAGAATTTGATTCAAGGTTTAAAAGCTATTCTAAGGAGATGTATTCATTATAGCTTAAAATTAATTCCTAAAAGTTTAATACTCAAAAAAATTGATCAATTTTCTAGATTATATAATGGAACAAATCAATCTGCATTTGCTTGTTTAGATTTTCCGGTAAGAAATGTAGAATATGTTTTAAAAACAACACTATATCCCCTAATTGAACATAAATTTGAGAAATCACAATTTTATTACCTGGTGATTTTCATCAATACTTGACTACACATTATGGTGAGTACATGAAGTTGCCACCTTTAGAAGAACGTGTTGGGCATAGACCATATTTGATTGATTTAGGAACATATGGAAAGGAAGAAAAATGAAGAGAGTGATTACTTACGGGACTTTTGATTTGCTTCATTACGGTCATATCAATTTATTGAAGCGTGCTAAAGATTTAGGAGATTATTTAATAGTAGCTCTATCTACTGATGAATTTAATCTTCAAAAAGATAAGATTTCATATTTCGATTATCAACAGCGTAAAATTTTGCTTGAATCTATTCGTTATGTAGATTTGGTAATTCCTGAGATTTCATGGGAACAAAAACGAGAAGATGTAAAGAAGTATTATGCTGATATCTTTGTTATTGGTGATGATTGGGAAGGTAAGTTTGATTTTTTGAAAGATGAGGGCGTAGAAGTAGTATATTTACCTCGTACTGAAGAAATTTCTACTACACAGATTAAAGAAGATTTAAACAAGACCAAAGGTGGAAAATAATATGTCACAATTTACAGGAAAAACTCTTCTAATTACAGGAGGGACAGGTTCATTTGGGAATGCAGTTCTCAAGCGTTTTTTAGAAACAGATATCTCAGAGATTCGTATCTTTTCGCGAGATGAAAAAAAACAAGATGATATGCGTCATGAGTTTCAGGTCAAAGCACCAGAAGTAGCTGGGAAAATCCGTTTTTACCTCGGAGATGTGCGGGACTTGGCTTCGGTAAAAAATGCTATGCATGGTGTGGATTATGTTTTTCATGCTGCTGCTCTGAAACAGGTACCTTCTTGTGAATTTTTCCCTGTAGAAGCGGTAAAAACTAATATTTTAGGAACTGAGAATGTTCTTACTGCAGCTATCGAAGCTGGTGTAAAGCAAGTTATCTGTCTTTCTACAGATAAGGCGGCGTATCCTGTTAATGCTATGGGAACATCCAAGGCTATGATGGAAAAGATTGCTGTTGCTAAGTCACGGACGGTAAATCCTGAGCATACAAAGATATGTGTTACTCGCTATGGGAATGTTCTGTGTAGCCGTGGATCTGTAGTTCCTCTTTGGATTGAGCAGATTAAGCAAGGAAATGATCTTACAATAACTGAACCTAGCATGACACGTTTTGTCATGACATTGGAAGAAGCAGTAGATTTAGTTTTATTTGCATTTGAAGAAGGGAAATCTGGAGATATACTAGTTCAGAAAGCACCAGCATGTACGATTGAAGTTTTGGCTAAGGCTGTATCAGAAATTTTTGTCTCAGAACAAGATATTAAGATTATAGGTATTAGACACGGAGAAAAGATGTATGAAACACTACTAACTAATGAAGAGTGTGCAAATGCAATTGATTTGGGTGATTTTTATAGAGTTCCTAGTGATAATCGTAATCTTAACTATGATAAGTATTTCAAAGATGGCAGTACGAATAGAAATTTGTTGACAGAATTCAATAGTAATAATACTGATTTGATGGATGTAGAGCAAGTTAAAAGAAAGTTGCTAGAATTAGATGAAATACAGACAGCAATTCGTGATATGGTAGCAGATGAAGAGCTGTAAAATCTTTTAAGATACATTAAAATTATCAAGGATATATAATGTATCATTGTATTGTCGAGAGAGTTGACTATTAAAATAGCATATAAAACAAGGAGGGCGCATGATTAAAAATATTTTAATCACAGGAGCGAAAGGATTTGTAGGAAAAAATCTTATCTGTACTCTGGAAGCTTTGAAAGATGGACGAGATAGAACTCGTCCTAATTTAGAGATTGGAGAGATTTTTCAGTATGATCGTGATACAGATCCGATTTTATTAGAAGAATATTGTAAGAAGGCCGATTTTGTATTCCATTTAGCTGGTGTCAATCGTCCACAGAATCCTGATGAATTTATGGAGGGAAATTACGGTTTTTCAAGTAGATTATTAGAGATTTTAGAAAAGTATGAAAACACTTGTCCTGTTCTACTCTCGAGTTCTACTCAAGCTAGTTTAGAAGGCCGATTTTCGAACTCTGTATATGGACAATCTAAGCTAGCAGGGGAAGAACTCTTCTTCGAATATGGAAAGAAAACGGGAGCACCTGTCTTAGTTTACCGTTTCCCAAATCTTTATGGGAAGTGGTGTCGTCCTAACTATAATTCTGCTGTAGCAACTTTCTGTCATAATCTAGCTCACGATTTGCCTATTCAAGTAAATGATCCAAGTGTAGAATTGGAGTTGCTGTATATTGATGATTTGATACAAGAGTGTCTAACTGCATTGGAAGGAAATCCTCATCGTTGTAATCTAGATGGATTACAAATCTTACCTAGTCCCATCAGGAAACTACTGCTATGTACCAACGACTCATCGTGCAACCTTAGGAGAGATTGTCTCTCTATTAGAAACATTTAAAAAACAGCCTGATAGTTTAGTTATGCCTGAAATTCCTCAAGGATCGTTTTGAAAAGAAATTGTATTCTACCTACCTATCTTATTTACCAGTAGATAAGTTTAAGTTTCCTCTAAAAATGAATATAGATGAACGAGGTAGTTTTACAGAACTATTAAAAACAGAAAATGCAGGTCAATTTTCTGTCAATATTTCTAAACCTGGCATTACCAAAGGGCAACATTGGCATCATTCTAAATGGGAATTTTTCATGGTTGTTTCTGGTCGTGCTTTAATACAAGAGCGTAGGATAGGGCTGGATGAAAACGGACAAGAATATCCTATTCTGAACTTTGAAGTGTCGGGCGATAAGATTGAGGCAATACATATGATACCGGGGCTATGCACATAATATTATTAATCTTTCCGATACAGAAAATCTAGTTACTGTAATGTGGGCTAATGAGTCATTTGATCCTAGCCATCCAGATACTTTTTTTGAACAAGTGGAGAAATAAATGAAAATTAAGACAGATTATAGTGATATTCGCTTTTAAAGATAATGGCAAACTTAAGTTATTGATTATTGTGGGAACACGTCCAGAGATTATACGTCTGAGTAGTGTTATCACTAAATGTCGAAAGTATTTTGATGTTGTTTTGGCACATACTGGACAAAACTATGATTATAATTTAAATGGTATTTTCTTTGATGATTTAGGTTTAGATACTCCAGATGTATACATGGATGCTGTTGGAGATGATCTTGGTGCTACTGTAGGGAATATTATCAATACTTCCTACAAATTGATGAATCAAATTAAACCAGATGCTTTATTGATTTTAGGGGATACAAATTCTTGTTTATCAGCTATTGCTGCCAAACGTTTACATATTCCAATTTTTCATATGGAGGCTGGCAATCGCTGTAAGGATGAGTGTCTACCGGAAGAGACTAATCGTCGGATTGTTGATATTATTTCAGATGTTAACTTAGCATACTCTGAACATGCTCGAAAGTATTTACATGAGTGTGGTTTACCTAAAGAGCGCACGTACGTAACTGGTTCTCCTATGGCAGAAGTGTTACATAAAAATTTATCTGCCATTGAGTCTTCAGATATCCATGAACGTTTGGGATTGAAAAAAGGAGGTTATATCCTACTTTCAGCTCACCGTGAGGAAAATATTGATACAGATAAAAATTTTATTTCTCTCTTTACGGCAATTAATAAATTAGCTGAAAAGTATAATATGCCAATCTTGTATTCTTGCCATCCTCGATCTAAGAAAAGGATTAAAAGAGGCAGGTTTTGAACTAGATAAACGTGTGATTCAGCATGAGCCACTAGGATTCCATGATTATAATTGTTTACAGATGAATGCGTTTGTTGTAGTATCTGATTCGGGAACTTTACCAGAAGAAAGTAGTTTCTTTACTAGTCAAGGTTATCCTTTTCCTGCTGTATGTATTCGTACAAGTACAGAACGTCCTGAGTCCCTAGATAAGGCAGGATTTATTTTGGCAGGTATTGATGAAAATTCTCTTCTTCAAGCAGTTGAAACTGCTGTTAGCTTGGCAGAAGATGAGGATTTTGGCTTACCTGTATCAGATTATGTTGAGGAAAATGTCTCTACTAAAGTTGTTAAGATAATACAGAGCTATACAGGGATAGTGGATAAAATAGTTTGGCGGAAAAACTGAATTGTATATTTTTAATAAAATAATCAATTCTTAATAGAACAGGAATAAAATTGAACGAATTCGATAGAAATGGCTTCTTTGACAATAGAGGGAATTGCCATTCTATCGGATTATAAAGCTTATTTTGCGCTTTATGTTTGATAGAATAAAGTAACAGCACTTTAACAATTGCAGTAAGGTGATAATAATGGCAGTAATTTTTAAAGATGTACTTATTGAAGAGAAGACTGAAGAAGAAAAACAACATATTTTATCTATTTTAAATGGTGAGTATAACTTATCTGATGATGTAAGTCGTAGATTACGACGATTGAATGAGGAAAGTAAACGCTTGGAAGTGTTTGTTAAGGAGACGCACTCACTTGTCTAGTTCGTATTCTGTTAATTAATTGAAATCAATAAGTATCTCATTGTCATTTTTTACGATGAGGAAGTTAGAGATTTTTAATGAATCTCTGATTACTATGTAATTTAGCATTGAAAAACTAAGAAATGGTGGAATTATGCCTCTTACACAGTTATTTGAAACATCCTTAGGAATTGATTTTTAATTGTATGCAAACAAAGTAGAATTCGCTTATTTCATTTTATGCTAAATGTAATATGAAAGTAAGTGAATTTTTATAGATAAAGAAGAGTTTTTCTGTATTTTTTTAGATAATAATTTGAAAAAATGTGATGATTATTTTTGCCTTTTAGAGCAGTATACAATTAATAGTAATTGACTCTAAAACAACAAAGAAAGGTACCCCTACTATGAAAGGTATTATTCTAGCAGGTGGTTCGGGGACACGTTTATATCCTTTGACTCGAGCTGCATCAAAACAACTTATGCCGGTTTATGATAAACCGATGATTTACTACCCACTTTCAACATTGATGTTGGCTGGGATTAGAGATATTTTGATTATCTCAACTCCACAGGATTTGCATCGATTCAAAGAGCTTCTTCAAGATGGCTCTGAGTTGGGGATTCAATTGTCTTATGCAGAGCAACCGAGTCCAGATGGTTTGGCACAAGCCTTTATTATTGGTGAAGAATTTATTGGTGATGATAGCGTTGCTCTGATCTTAGGTGACAATATCTATCACGGTCCTGGTCTTTCTAAGATGTTACAAAAGGCAGCAAACAAGGATTCAGGAGCGACTGTCTTTGGCTATCACGTGAAGGATCCAGAACGCTTTGGTGTTGTTGAGTTTGACAAAGACATGAACGCCATTTCTATCGAAGAAAAGCCAGAACATCCTCGTTCAAATTATGCAGTTACAGGCCTCTATTTCTACGATAATGATGTAGTAGAGATTGCCAAAAATATAAAACCAAGCCCGCGTGGTGAATTGGAAATTACAGATGTCAACAAGGCTTACCTAGATCGTGGAGATTTATCGGTTGAGGTTATGGGACGTGGCTTTGCTTGGTTGGATACTGGCACTCATGAAAGTTTACTAGAGGCTTCACAGTACATCGAAACAGTCCAACGGATGCAAAATGTTCAGGTAGCAAACTTAGAAGAAATTGCTTACCGTATGGGCTATATCAGTCGCGAAGATGTATTGGCCTTAGCCCAACCACTTAAGAAAAATGAATACGGGCAGTATCTGCTCCGTTTGATTGGAGAAGCATAGATGACAGATAATTTTTTCGGAAAGACGCTTGCAGCACGCAAGGTTGATGCAATTCCAGGTATGTTGGAGTTTGATATCCCCGTTCATGGTGATAATCGTGGTTGGTTTAAAGAAAATTTCCAAAAGGAAAAAATGATTCCACTTGGGTTTCCAGAGTCTTTCTTTGCAGAAGGAAAATTGCAAAACAATGTATCCTTCTCACGTAAAAATGTTCTCCGTGGCCTCCACGCAGAACCTTGGGATAAGTACATCTCTGTAGCAGATGGTGGGAAAGTTCTGGGTTCTTGGGTTGATCTACGCGAGGGCGAAAACTTTGGAAATACCTATCAGACAGTAATTGATGCAAGTAAGGGAATCTTTGTTCCTAGAGGTGTGGCCAATGGTTTCCCAAGTCCTATCAGATACAGTTTCTTATAGTTATTTGGTCAATGACTACTGGGCTCTTGAACTCAAACCCAAGTATGCCTTTGTGAATTATGCTGATCCAAGCCTTGGCATTGAATGGGAAAATCTTGCAGAAGCAGAGGTTTCAGAAGCAGATAAAAATCATCCACTACTTAAGGATGTAAAACCTTTGAAAAAAGAAGATTTGTAAAAAAGAAAAGACTATGACTGAATACAAAAAAATTATCGTGACAGGTGGAGCTGGTTTTATCGGTTCTAACTTTGTCCATTATGTTTACAAGAATTTTCCAGATGTTCACGTGACAGTATTAGACAAGTTGACTTATGCTGGGAACCGTGCTAATATTGAGGAAATTTTAGGTAATCGTGTTGAGTTAGTTGTTGGTGACATTGCTGATGCGGACTTGGTAGACAAGTTGGCTGCTCAAGCAGATGCTATCGTTCATTATGCGGCGGAAAGTCATAATGACAATTCACTGAATGATCCATCACCATTTATCCATACAAATTTCATAGGAACCTATACTCTTTTGGAAGCTGCTCGTAAGTATGATATTCGCTTCCATCATGTGTCTACAGACGAGGTTTATGGTGATCTCCCTCTACGTGAGGATTTGCCAGGTCATGGTGAAGGACCAGGTGAGAAATTTACTGCTGAAACAAATACAACCCAAGCTCTCCGTACTCATCAACTAAGGCTGCTTCAGACTTGATTGTCAAAGCCTGGGTACGATCATTTGGTGTCAAGGCAACGATTTCTAACTGTTCAAATAACTACGGTCCTTATCAACACATTGAAAAATTCATCCCACGTCAGATTACTAACATCCTAAGTGGAATCAAGCCAAAACTTTACGGTGAAGGTAAGAATGTTCGTGACTGGATTCATACCAATGACCATTCTTCAGGTGTTTGGACAATCTTGACAAAAGGGCAAATTGGTGAAACCTACTTGATTGGGGCTGATGGAGAGAAAAACAACAAGGAAGTTTTGGAACTTATCCTTAAGGAAATGGGACAAGCTGAGGATGCCTATGATCATGTTACTGACCGTGCAGGACATGACCTTCGCTATGCGATTGATGCAAGCAAGCTCCGTGATGAGTTGGGGTGGAAACCTGAATTTACCAACTTTGAAGCTGGGCTCAAGGAAACAATCAAGTGGTATACAGATAACCAAGAATGGTGGAAAGCAGAGAAAGAAGCTGTTGAAGCCAATTATGCTAGGACTCAGGAGATTATTACAGTATAAAAAGCAGGAAATCGCTACTTTTTATTGCTATATTGGGAAGAGTTGCAAACAAGAAAGGTATAGAGATGATTTTAATTACAGGGGCAAATGGCCAATTAGGAACTGAACTTCGTTATTTATTGGATGAGCGTAATGAAGAGTACGTAGCAGTAGATGTGGCTGAGATGGACATTACCAATGCAGAGATGGTTGAGAAAGTTTTTGAAGAGGTGAAACCAACTTTAGTCTACCACTGTGCAGCCTATACTGCTGTTGATGCAGCAGAGGATGAAGGAAAAGAATTGGACTATGCTATCAATGTTACGGGGACAGAAAATGTCGCCAAAGCATCTGAAAGGCATGATGCAACTCTAGTTTATATTTCCACAGACTATGTCTTTGACGGTAAGAAACCAGTTGGACAAGAGTGGGAAGTTGATGACCGACCAGATCCACAGACAGAATATGGCCGCACTAAGCGTATGGGAGAAGAGTTAGTTGAGAAGTATGTGTCTAATTTCTATATTATCCGTACTGCCTGGGTATTTGGAAATTATGGCAAAAACTTCGTTTTTACCATGCAAAATCTTGCGAAAACTCATAAGACTTTAACAGTTGTAAATGACCAGCATGGTCGTCCGACTTGGACTCGTACCTTGGCTGAATTTATGACATACCTAGCTGAAAATCGCAAGGAATTTGGTTATTATCATTTGTCAAATGATGCGACAGAAGACACAACTTGGTATGACTTTGCGGTTGAAATTTTGAAAGATACGGATGTAAAAATCAAGCCAGTAGATTCCAGTCAATTTCCTGCCAAAGCTAAACGTCCCCTAAACTCAACGATGAGCCTGACTAAAGCTAAAGCTACTGGATTTTTCATTCCAACCTGGCAAGATGCTTTGAAAGAATTTTACAAACAAGAAGTAAGATAAGCAATAGAATGATTTTTCTAGTCTAATAAAAGAGGCAGATAATAAACTCCAAAGGAGCTTAAGATGTACGATTATCTTGTTGTTGGTGCTGGTCTTTTTGGTGCAGTTTTTGCCCATGAAGCAGCCTTAAAAGGAAAAAAAGTAAAAGTCATTGAGAAACGAAATCATATCGCGGGTAATATCTATACTCGTGAAGAGGAAGGAATTCAAGTTCACTAGTATGGTGCCCATATATTCCATACTTCTGACAAGGAGATTTGGGACTATGTAAATCAGTTTGCAGAGTTTAACCGTTACACAAACTCTCCAGTTGCAAATTATGAGGGAGAGATTTATAACCTACCTTTTAATATGAATACCTTCAATAAACTTTGGGGAGTTATAACGCCAGCAGAAGCACAAGCTAAGATTGAGGAGCAACGAGCAGTTCTAAATGGTAAAATTCCTGAAAATTTAGAAGAACAGGCAATCTCTCTTGTAGGTACAGACATCTACGAAAAATTAATTAAAGATTATACTGAAAAACAGTGGGGTAAACCAACTACGGAACTTCCAGCCTTTATCATTCGCCGTTTGCCAGTACGCCTGACCTATGATAACAATTATTTTAATGATACCTATCAAGGGATTCCAATTGGTGGCTACACTTAAATAGTTGAAAAAATGTTGGATCATGAAAATATTGATGTTGAAACAAATGTTGATTTTTTTGCCAATAAAGAGCAATATATGAAGGACTTCCCTAAGATTGTCTTTACCGGTATGATTGATGAATTCTTCGACTATAAGTTGGGTGAACTAGAGTATCGTAGTCTTCGTTTTGAAAATGAGACCTTAGATATGGAGAATTACCAAGGAAATGCAGTTGTCAACTATACAGATGCAGATACTCCTTATACCCGTATTATTGAACCCAAACATTTTGAGTTTGGAAATCAAGCCAAGACGATTATTACTAAAGAACATTCTAAAGCATGGGAAAAAGGTGATGATCCTTATTATTCAGTTAATAATGATCGTAATAATCATTTATATAAATCATATAAAAAATTGGCTGATGAGCAAGGGAATGTTATCTTTGGTGGCCGCCTAGGACACTATCGTTATTACGATATGCACCAAGTTATTGGAGCAGCTTTGCAGTGCGTGAGAAATGAGTTAGATTAATACTCAATGAAAATCAAAGAGCAAACTAGGAATCCAGCCGCAGACTGCTCAAAACACTGTTTTGAGGTTGTAGATAAGATTGACGAAGTCAGTCACATATATACGCAAGGTGAAGAAGACTTGGTTTGAATTTAGTATAAACAAGTAAAACTGTTTACTAGTTGTTATTTAGAAATAGTATTAAAAATTCCTTAACTATATAATGTAGTTGAGGGATTTTTTGGCTCTTTGTCAACTGTAGTGGGTTGAAGAAAAGCTAAGCTCGAGAAAGGACAAATTTCGTCCTTTCTTTTTTGATATTCAGAGCGATAAAAATCCGTTTTTTGAAGTTTTCAAAGTTCCGAAAACCAAAGGCATTGCGTTTGATAAGTTTGATGAGATTATTGGTTGCTTCTAATTTGGCATTAGAATAGGGTAACTGAAGGGCATTGACTATTTTCTCTTTGTCCTTTAGAAAGGTTTTAAAGACAGTCTTAAAAAGAGGATGAACTTTCTTTAGATTTTCCTCAATGAGTCCGAAAAATTTCTCCGGTTCCTTATTCTGAAAGTGAAAAAGCAAGAGTTGATAGAGATGATAGTGGTGTTTCAAGTCTTCTGAATAGCTCAAAAGCTTGTCAATAATCTCTTTATTGGTTAAGTGCATGCGAAAAGTAGGGCGATAAAATCGCTTATCACTCAGTTTACGGCTATCCTGTTGAATGAGTTTCCAGTAGCGCTTGATAGCCTTATATTCATGAGATTTTCGCTCAAATTGCTTCATGATTTGGACACGAACACGACTCATAGCACGGCTAAGATGTTGTACAATGTGGAAGCGATCTAGAACGATTTTGGCATACGGAAAAAGATGTTTAGCCAAGTCATAGTAAGGACTAAACATATCCATAGTAATGATTTTCACCTGACAACGAACAGAGCGATTGTAGCGCAGAAAATGATTTCTTATGATAGTTTGTGTTCTACCCTCAAGAACAGTGATAATATTGAGGCTTATCAAAAATCTTGAGCAATGAAACTCATCTTTCCCTTAGTGAAGGCATATTCGTCCCAGGACATAATCTCAGGGAGGTAAGAAAAATCAGACTTAAAACAGAAGTCATTGAGCTTGCGAATAACAGTTGAAGTTGAAATAGACAGCTGACGGGCAATATCGGTCATAGAAGTCTTCTCAATTAGCTTCTGGGCAATCTTTTGGTTGATGATACGAGGGATTTGGTGATTCTTCTTGACGAGGAGAAGTCTCAGCTACCATCATTTTCGAGCAATGATAGCACTTGAATCGACGTTTTCTAAGGAGAATTCTAATAGAGCATACCAGTCGTTTCAAGGTAAGGAACCTTAGACGGTTTTTGGAAGTCATATTTCTTCATTTGACTTCCACACTCAGGACAAGATGGAGCGTCGTAGTCCAGTTTAGCGATGATTTCCTTGTGGGTATTCCTATTAATGACATCCATAATTTGGATATTTGGGTCTTTAATGTCTAGTAATTTTGTGATAAAATGTAATTGTTCCATAGGATTCTTTCTAATGATGGTTTGGTTGCTTTTCATTATAGATCTTATGGGACTTTTTTTCTACAACAAAATAGGCTCCATAATATCCATAGGGGATTTACCCACTACAAATATTATAGAGCCGATTTTTTTGACATTATTCATATTTTTGCAAAGTTGTTGTTTAAAAAATAATTTTCTAAAATTCAGAAAATTCTATTGACAGAACATGAAAAAGGGTCTATAATGAATAAAAAACAAAGGAGAATACTATGAAAACAAGAAAAGTATTGGCACTCGCAGGAGTAACCTTATTAGCAGCAGGAGTCTTAGCGGCTTGTTCTGGTGGTTCTGCTACTAAAGGTGAGCAGACTTTTGCATTTACCTACGAGACAGACCCAGATAATCTCAACTATTTGACAACTGGTAAGGCAGCAACTGCCGACATTACTAGTAATGTAATTGATGGATTACTTGAAAATGATAAATACGGGAACCTTATTCCCTCAATGGCAGAGGACTGGTCAGTTTCTAAGGATGGCTTGACTTATACTTATAAGATTCGTCAGGATGCCAAGTGGTATACATCTGAGGGAGAAGAGTATGCTCCTGTTAAGGCTCAGGACTTTGTGACAGGTCTTAAATATGCGACAGACAAGAAATCTGAAGCTCTTTACTTGGTACAGGATTCAATTAAAGGTTTGGACGCATACGCTAAAGGGGAAAATAAAGATTTCTCTCAAGTTGGAATTAAAGCACTTGACGACCAAACAGTCCAATACACTTTGAACAAACCTGAAAGTTTTTGGAATTCTAAAACAACCATGGGTGTCTTGGCACCAGTTAATGAAGAGTTTTTGAACTCAAAAGGGGATGATTTTGCTAAAGCAACAGATCTAAGCAGCATCTTGTATAATGGTCCTTATTTGTTGAAATCTATTGTGACCAAATCTACTGTTGAATTTGCAAAAAATCCTAACTACTGGGATAAAGACAATGTCCATATTGATAAAGTCAAATTGTCATTCTGGGACGGTCAAGATACTAGTAAACCTGCAGAAAACTTTAAAGATGGTAGTCTTTCAGCAGCTCGTCTCTATCCAACAAGTGCAAGTTTCGCAGAGCTTGAGAAAGAGATGAAGGACAATATTGTCTATACGCAACAGGACTCTACGACTTATGTAGTAGGAACAAACATCGACCGCCAGTCCTATAAATACACATCTAAGACTAGTGAAGAACAAAAGACTTCAACTAAAAAGGCTCTCTTAAACAAGGATTTCCGTCAGGCTATTGCCTTTGGTTTTGATCGTACAGCATATGCTTCTCAACTAAATGGACAAAACGGTGCAAGCAAAATTTTGCGTAATATTTTTGTTCCACCAACATTTGTTCAAGCGGATGGGAAAAACTTTGGCGATATGGTCAAAGAAAAATTAGTGACTTATGGGGATGAATGGAAGGATGTTAATCTGGCTGATGCCCAAGATGGTCTCTACAATCCAGAAAAAGCCAAGGCAGAATTTGCCAAAGCTAAGGCAGCCCTTCAAGCTGAAGGTGTAACCTTCCCAATTCACCTAGATATGCCAGTTGACCAAACTGCTACTACAAAAGTTCAGCGCGTCCAATCTATGAAACAATCTTTGGAAGCAACTTTAGGAACTGATAATGTCATTATTGATATCCAACAATTACAAAAAGATGAAGTGCTTAATGTAACTTTATTTTGCACAAACTGCTTTGCTGGTGAGAGTTGGGATCTTTCTGATAACGTTGGATGGGGACCAGACTTCTCAGATCCATCAACTTATCTTGACATCATCAAGCCTTCTGTAGGGGAAAATACACGAACTTACCTAGGATTTGATTCAGGAAAAGACAATGAGGCGGCTAAGAAGGTTGGTCTCAATGATTATGATAAAATGGTCAATGAAGCAGGGGAAGAAACTACAGATGTGACGAAACGTTATAACAAGTATGCCGAAGCTCAAGCATGGTTGACAGATAGTGCCCTAGTCATTCCAACGACATCTCGTACAGGGCGTCCAATTTTGTCTAAGATGGTACCATTTACCTTACCTTTCTCTTTCTCAGGTAACAAGGGGACAAGTGATCCGCTTCGATACAAATACCTTGAACTTCAAGACAAGGCAGTCACAGCAGATGAATATCAAAAAGCTCAAGATAAATGGATGAAAGAAAAAGCAGAATCCAATAAAAAAGTGCAAGAAGAACTTGCAAAACATGTGAAATAAGATAAAAAGAAGTTAGTTATTCGCTAACTTCTTTTGGTTTATCGAAAATGAGTTGAAACCTCTCTTCACTTTCAAAGATGATGAAGCTAATTTTTTTGTAGAAAAATCCTGAGTTTTTATTCTCAGGATTTTCTTTCATCTCACTGTTGTGGTTGTTGAACTTGTGGATTTTGTGGCGTTGGTTGTACTGGTTGTGTTGGCTGAACAGCCTGACCAGCTTGTCCTTGATTAGGATCAGTTGCTGGAGCATTATTGGGTTGTTGGCCTGCCTGTGTAGTTGAATTTTCAGTTGTTGTAGAGGAATTCTCTACTGTTTGTTGTGTATCAGGAGTATTCCATGTATTTCTGGCTCCGTTTTGGAATACGAACTGCCCGTTTCTATATAGTCCTTCAGGCATTGTCCAATCTCCAGGATGGTCGTTTTGAGAGAGGGAAGTCATCATAGCACGATAGACTCTAGCAGCAACTGTGAGACCATCCCCCATAATTGGTGTGAGACGGTTTGTGTACCCTGTCCATACAGCCATTGAATATTTACAGGGTATAACCTACAAACATTTTCATCAGGTGCTACAAACTGACTAGTCTTGATATGGTTTTCGATTTCCTCATCTGTATAGTTCGAGGTACCTGTTTTACCAGCTTGAGGAAGCCAAGGGAGATAAGCACTACGACCGGTTCCGTAAGTCAAGACTGTTTTCATCATTTCTGTCATCATGTAAGCAGTCGTTTCTTTCATAGCTCTAGTACCAGGGTCAGAAAATTCTTTTTCGCTACCATCGCTAAAGACAACTTTATTGATGTACATTGGTTTATGGTAGATACCGCCATTAGCGAGATGCAGCGTAAGCTGCAGCCATTTTTTCACTGCTTGCACCGTATTGTTTACTAGATTCAGTAGTATTACTTGAAATGGCATTTGAGTAGTGAATACTTGGATAGTCGATTCCCAAACCATTTAGGAAAGTTTTGGCTCTATCTAAACCAACCTTGTTTAGTGTTTCAACGGCGGGTACGTTACGAGATTGTTGAAGGGCATATTGCAGGCTAATGTCACCAAAATATGCTCGATCCCAGTTGTAGACAGGGGTGCTTGTACCAGGATAGTTATAAGGAATATCGTGGACAGTAGTTGCAGTTGAATCATATACACCGTATTCTAAGGCTGGTGCATAATCAGTGATTGGTTTCATGGTTGATCCCCAGTCACGGTTGGTTTCCACAGCTTGGTTGGTACCAAATGAAACGTTGCTTGCTTGGTGACGGGCTCCTAGTTGGGCAAGTACTTTACCATTGGAAGTATCTACGATAGTTGAGGCTACTTGAAGGTCATCATCTGGATAAGAGACATATTCATCTGTATTGTAAATGTCCCAAAGTCGCTGTTGAATTCCCTTGTCCACATTTGTGTGAGACTTCCATTCCAGTTGTAAGAAGATTATAGCCAGTTTCATGCTCTACTTGCTCAATAACCTCTTTTAGATAGTTATCCATATATGCTGGATAAGTAGCAGTCGACTTAAGACTTTGTAAACCATCAGTGATAGGTGTGTTGATAGCTTTTTCATATTGCTCAGCACTAATGTAGTCTTGCCCTCTCATTTCTGAAAGAACCAAATTACGACGGTCTAATGCTGCTTCTGGATGAGAGTAAGGATCGTATTGGTTTGGTGCCTGAGGCATACCTGCTAGCAAAGCTAATTGAGGTAGAGATAGGTCTTTTAAGTCTTTTCCGTAGTAATTTTGGGCTGCGGTCTGCATACCATAGTTACCATTTGACATATAGACCTTATTGATGTAGTAGGTAAGGATTTCTTGTTTGGTAGCTTTTTGTTCCAATTGGACAGCTAACCAAGCCTCTTGCGCTTTTCGGGAGATATTTTGATCTGAAGTTGATGTTGAGAAATAGGTCAACTTAATCAACTGCTGGGTTAGGGGTTGATCCTCCTTGTAAAGAGTTACTTTGTAAGTTACGTAAGAAGGCTCCCCATGATCCGAATCGTATCTACCCCTCTGTGGTCAAAGAAGCGATGGTCCTCGATAGACACGATGGCTTTGACTAAATCAGTAGGAATTTCGTTGGCCTGAGCGTTTACTCGGCGTTCAGAGCCTAGATCGGCAATGAGTTCGTTATTATTGTCGTAAATCTTGCTCGAAGTTGTTGCAACTAATTTACTATCTGATAGGGCTGGAGCTTTGCTTACAAAATAGAGGAAAACACCCCCACCCAATAGAAATAATGCGATAAAGAGAGTTAGGAAAAAGATTCCAGTATATTTTAATATTCGCATAAGAATGTATTTATTCATCTTGTTTACCACCTAGTAAATGTTCTTTGATGACATCGAGATAGGGAATTTGTGGAAATACCCCTAGTTTATCTGGTAACCGTATTCTCGTATGTATCCAAGTGGCATTGATTTTTGCCCCTTATCTTGATGATAGAAGCGAATCAAATCGTATGCCGGTAATAAGTAGGTTTCTTGCTGAGAAGAAAAGTGAAGAAGGACAAAGCAGATTCCTTGTTGGGCAAGGACTTGTTCCATATGCTGAATCTGATGTGGATGAAAATTTTTCATCGGAATCGCTTGTTTCTGCCTGGTTTCCTTTGCTTCAAAGTCGATGTAGTATCCATCATAAACACCTGAATAGTCTGTTGTTGAAGCTTGTCTAAAATAAGCTTCAACAATCTTGGCACGACTTCGTTGTGGATAGTCCACTCGTACGATTTGAATAGGAGTAGGTTTCTTGTGTATAACAGCTAATCCCTGAGACAAATAGTAGTCGTTGGTAGCATTGATCATCTTTTCAAAAGACATTCCTCTGTTTGCGAAATTTTTGGATTGGGAAAGAGATGTTTGTCTTTTTTGGGATGAAATTTTATGAGGATAGTTGACCATAATTCTCCTTATTGGTACAATAACATCACTCTATTATACCATAATTTTACACAGAAAGGGTTAAAAATGACTACAGCTTTGGTTTTAGGATATTCTGCTTTTGATTTGGGTTTGTTTTCTGACAAGGATCCTCGTCTTAAATTGATTAAAAAAGCGATACGTAAAGATTTAGAGGCTATGGCAGCAGATGGGGTGTCTTGGCTTGTATTTACAGGGACTTTAGGCTTTGAATATTGGGTTTTAGAGGTTGCTCAGGAGATGAAAACCGAATATGGTTTTCAGTTGGCCACCATTTTTGCTTTTGAAACCCATGGGGAAAATTGGAATGAAGCCAATCAGATGAAACTGAGCCGTTTTAAGCAGGTAGACTTTGTCAAATATGCTTATCCTCGCTATGAACACAAGGGGCAGTTAAGAGATTACCAGCAGTTTTTACTGGAAAATACGAATAGTTCCTATCTTTTTTATGATGAGGAAAATGAAACGAAACTAGCTTATGTTTACCAAATGATGAAAGAGAAAGAAGACTATTTTATAAAGAAATTAACATTTGATCAGCTAAATGAACTTGCAGAAAATTTTTCCGAAAATTGAAACTTTGACCTTGATTTTTGTTTGTCTTTTTATATAATAATACTAGCAACTGAGAATGGAGAGAGACATGGC
>BNJS01002472.1_pt1 | contig 67120 bp, 110 predicted proteins | sample 8540461 | NCBI WGS metagenome assembly BNJS01 (sample SAMD00202454, study PRJDB9452) | human saliva metagenome | isolation source: human saliva | place: Japan
CGCCTCAGGCAACTGCACGCAAATATGCTGCAACCTCCGTCCTCAGCGTTGGGCACATCCTGGCGTGAGCCGTAATGCGCAGAACCAGAAAAGTCGAGGACGAGAGGTCAGGGTTTGTCTATTTGGATAAGATGTTCCATCAAAGCAGCTGGTTTGGGATAACTAAAAGGCTGGCTAAACAATCTTTATATCATCGTTACCTGTTTCTGTACGTCCATAGCAACTATCAATCATTTGAGATTTAGGTGTTGCCGCCATTGGGACGATAATATTGGTACTCGCTTTACCGTTCTTAAAGCCTGGTTGCATCGGCCTCGGCTTCAACTTTAGTTTTATACCTCCAACAAGTTGTTTTCCTTTTTACTATTCCTGATTATTAACAGGTGTTACCTTCCTTATCGCCATTCTGACCTGAAATTATTTCCGTTTATCACCAACGGTTGTCAGTATAATTAGTCCATATTCTCCGATAATAGCTATCTCTAAAGGGATATAATGCATCATCTGGTTTGTACTTAAGTCTACATTTAGATACGCTATCAAACTCTTCGAAAGACTGAAACATACTCATGTTCCAGTCACAGCCATTGAAGTCATTCCCTCCTCCTTGTTTTCTTCCAATCTGGCTCCGCCACCAAAGTTGCTCGCTTCAAAGACCTCATCACGCCAGATCTTGCGGAGGTGGTGCACCTCATTGTCGTCAATCGAAGCCGGTGCGCCATCGTTGGTGGTGGGGTGCGCCACCAGCAGGCGGCTATAAATCGCGGGCACCAGTCAGGTGAAGTGGCGGTGAGCCGTCGCGGGGTTTGGGCGCAGGCGGTTGCCCTCATCATCAGGTTGCCCGGTACCGTCCATCTCTTCACGACTCGCCGCAGAGTCGTCTTGATAGACGAAGTCATTTGCCTATTGTGTAGGGCGGGTCGATATAGATCATCTTCCTCACGACCGAGGTAGGCCCGCTGGGGCAGAGCACTTCGAGGTTATCACCCGATATAGGGTTCTCTGTCGGCCATCAGTCTACACTGTCCTCTACGATGCGGGGCGTAAGGCGCGGCATCGCGTGTGGGCGCCAGCTGCGGCCAGCAACAGCCTGCTTGCCCACCATTGAAACCGAAGCGGTCTTCATCGGCATCGCGTGCTTGTCGCCCAGCAGTTCGCGCAGTATCGAAGTCACTTTGGCCGTCAGCTGCCATCCACTCCGCACCTCGGTGATACCGAGGGTTCTTCAGAGCCTCGATTATGACTCTGTGCGAAACCGAGGTGAGTGCTTGTTTCTTTATACGCGAATCGCCTCTCTAATGTAGCAACGTACTCGTTTCTACTTCTCTACGGTCTTGCTCTAATCTCTTCTTCAGATTCATTCACTTGGGTCCAGAGTCTGCGCTCTGCTTGCCGAGCGATTTTTCATTTTCGCTCCAAGCTGCTCTATTTCCTTACGTAGATGTTCTACTCTTGCTTCTTCTGGATCTGCTGGCAATGTCAGTTCCTTTGGCCAGTGATGTCGTAACGCTGGCGCAGATGCTCCACACTGCGGCATCGAAGTCAGAGGCCACCGAGGGAATGCGTGGCTCCTCCTTCGTACTCAAGGACTGGCGCGGGCCTTCGTATGATGGCCAGCTACGCCTGATCCTCGGCAACGCCAACACAAACAGCATCGCTGTGCGTTAGAAGGCCTTAATAGTCTAAAGTTATCAAATTTAGTAGCCTTTGTCTTGTGAGGCTGATGAGGCACGTAAGCTTCGCTCACCTGCGCGGGGCTATCGCTAGGGCGTAGTTTGGCCCAAGTGCGCGATGAAGATATCTATACGGGCTATATCATCGATACGCTGGCGCTGAGCTGGCGTCAGTGCAAACTTCTCGAAGATGGACTTCTTTGGGATCTGCTTGCTTAGGAGCGTGCTGCTGAAGTGCGGTACTGGCAGATTCGTTTGTTTGACTGACCAGAAAAAGCAGATGGGCTCAAAGTCGTCTGGTCTTCTAATCTCTTTGGAGAAGGTCACCAGGCCCCTCAAAAAACTGAGGTCCTCAACTTCACCTTGGTGCGTAATCTCTGAATGAACGTCGAGAGTAGCTGTGAATAGGTCGCCTTACGGCTTATCAGCCAGGTTGCCAGTTGGGCTCTGCACAACTCTGCATCTGCTGTGGCCTTGCCTCGACAGGATAAGCGGAGGCGGTCAGGCATCTTTGGGTTGTAGATGATCGACCGACTGCGCCCCCTCCATAGAATATAGACCATATAAAGGTGCAATTGGACTGCACGGTCTGTTTACGCCCGCATTTCGATTCTTGAGGATGTAGATGGCTCCAGAGATGAGACGCTGTACTGCGCGTGGTATGCAAGCCAGCGCACCTCCTGGAACCTGCCTCTTGACGCCGTCCCAGCGGGTCAAGGCCGGAATTCATTCAGCCCAAAGGTCAAGGATGGAATCCTGTACCATCTCTTCAGATCAGTAACCTCTCGCTGCAGGCACTCGAGCTGCCACGGCGATATTCCAAGTCTCCTTTCTTCGTCAGAGGTAGATTGTCATCGCCCGTGGAGGTCATCCTGAGACCTTCATGCGGTTCCTCCGACGCGTGCGCCAAGGGTTGATATATTCATCAGGTCGTATGTCTGGCCAATAATTGACTATCTGAATGCAGGGTTGCGCGATCCTGCCGGTCTATGCGGCCGAAGCGCCTTATGATGCGCACCGGATTCCAGTGGATGTCACTAGTTGATGAAGGTGATCGCAATCCTGTGGTTTCACCACCTCGGAGATACGGTCGGTGGCGATGAGGTGTCTGGCTCCCCGGTATCTCAGGGAGGATGGCCTGCTTCTCAGCGGAACGGGAGAATAAGGTCAGGGCTGTGTCAGGCTCATACCTGTCATTCCAGTTTCAGCGTTTCTGAGCATCGATACCTCCGTGATCAACACCTGTAGGCCAATGTCGCTCCAGTATCAGCCTCCGCCAAAGTGGTACCGATATTCTGCGTGTCGGAAAATGAAACAATTACTTTTGTTGCCGCGATCGAGCCCGCCACTGCTTACGCTCAATATCGAAACTGAGGCTCTGGCTGGGATCGCCACTGGGGTGTGATGAGCAGTCTGATTCCAGTGGGTCTTTTGGGGACCTCCAGATCGGCTGCAAGGTGGTCTTCCAGCCAGATAATCCGCCATCTCCACATCCTGGATGCGATCTTACCTCCCCCGATCGGTAATTCACGTCATTTGAGGTCATCTGTCGAAGCCTTCATCCCAATCGTGGTCGCCCAAAGCGATAGCTTCGCGCATTCTACAATTGACCTTGTCTATGGTCGCTGTTGGTAAACGCAGGCGCTCTGGCGTCAACCTGAAAGGGTGGATGGGGGCTCTCTAGACGCTTTGGGATATTCACACACGTGGGCGGCAGATCCCGGAAGCTCCGCCCAGATCAGGACAGGCCACCTGATATGCCGCCTCATCATACTGGTAACTATCCTGTCGGCTTTGAGGATAGAATCCGATGAAATTATATATAGCCAGATTTAGATTCGATAGATAAGATAGATCGTATCGGCGAAATAAACTGCACAGATCAGAAATTTTAAAGTTGCGGGACAATACTGGCAAGCGCTCTGGGAAAAGAGCCTGTCTCGCCGGCATCGTAATGCTGCTCGATATGCGCGAAGGCGAGCAATGCATTGACATGTCACCGCACCTCAAAATCGAAGCTCAGCGCATCGGTAGCGCCTCAGTGGTGCGATTAACCTCGGCAGCTTGCTCCAGCGATTGCCGTGCCGCTTGACGGAAAATCTTATCGATCAGGCTCTCCGTGTCGAGCGGCGATCAAGGCCTCCATCCCTTTGTGGGCAAGCCAATTGGTTCTGGGTGGCTAAAGCGATTATTGACAGGAGTTGCTGCCGAAGCATCAGGACGCAGATACAGACCCCCACCGGATCACGTCGTCAAATGAGGCGCCATTGGCGGTTCTTCCGTGGATTGAGATCATCTTCGGATGTTGATACTTTATTCTGTTGTGACTCATCGATGACCTGGTCATAGTTTCCCAACTGATTTTCTAGTCGATTCCCGTTACTGCCAGCCTGCCGGCTACAAGTCGGTATGACGGATATCGCGTGAATGATCAACGCTAGGGACGACTTCGAACGCTACGGTGCTCAGTTGGCGCCGACTTTTTGGGCTGAGACCAGACAGACTTATTCCGCGGCTCTGCTGTCGCAGTGGCGCTTCTTGCGCATGAAGGTACTCGCCCATTTTTATCGCTGAGATGCACCCATTGTATTTCTCTCTTATTGGTTCCAGGACAGGCGTCTTGCTGGAACTTGTAGAGCAGCACACTCGCAGTTTTCGCTTGAATCCGGTGGCCTCATTCCAGGAGTACATCCTACAGAGATGTCATCTAGGAATTCGCGGGAAAATATTGAAGTGTGTGATAAAGAAATAGAGCAAGCTCGAGTTCTCCCCTATACACTCGAGGATGCTCTCCAGCTTCGTTGGTGACATCTGTAGCCGCTCCTGGTCGTCCCAGAGAGTTGCTCGAGCAGCTGTATTATAGTGTTTTGCTGAAGATCCTTTTGTGTCAGGTATGGAGGCGGTGTGCTTGCTCTACGCTCTAGCTCTACAGTGGTGCAAATCCTGTCAAGGGGCATATAGGAGGTGCGTCCCGACTACAGCCCATCATATTGTCTGTGGTTTTATTCGACTTAAACTTGACCTTCCTGCGTATCCTCTCTCTCGCCTCGCAGGCATTAATTGCTGGGTCAACTCGACTGCGAAGGAGGATCTCAAATTCACCCATGCCCGTACGCTGGCTCTGGCTGAGTCGAGGAATGTGTCTCTCTCTGTTCTTTTAGCTTGTGTTATCGGAGATGAAGGTTGGAGCCGTAAAAGGATGGTACGTAATTCTTCGGTATCTGGGGCTCTGCGCAGGCTCTTGATAGAGCGTAAATAGAAAAGCAGAAGCGCAATGAGACCTTACGACTGCCTGAGGTAAGCGTGAGATGCGCAAATCCTCCTGCAAAGGTTTTTCTTGACGATGTCAATCAGCTCCATAAGATAACGTTCCGTTAGACCCAGTACGTCCTAATATCGATAGCCCTAACGTGCTTATTCCGGGTGCAATAGCAGGTGATTAAGGGTTGCAGAAATTGGGGCGAGTACCTTGACTGCGAGTACTCCAAAGCCGCGCCAATCATCGACGTAGGCACACATCATCCCACATCCGATCATTGGAGTCCAAGAACAGGTACGCCGTGCCGCGTAACTCTGTAGGTGAACAGCGCCTCGGAGCGGTGCCCGCCTCCGGTGGCCGTAGGCCACCTGGTAGCCTAGAGGGGCGCGCGCTGCAGGGATATCCATCAGCCTGCTCAGGGACGTCCGTCAGCGCCGCAGGGATACCCTCAGCCCGCCGATGGTGTCAGTCAGCGCGCGCCGAGACCTAGGGCGGACAAAGCGCGAACTAGGGTGGGAAGCACAGCCAAGGGTGGGTAAAAGCGTACTGCCTATAGCGGCTGCGGTACAGGCCGTAGTGGCCGCCGTGTTGCCTGCAGATGAGCCTGCTTGCGGCCGCTACGAGCGCGCAGCCCCAGAGGCTCGCGGGGATACGGGCAAAAGCCGTATCTTTATCCATCATTAAGAATCAGAACGGCAAACTGACTCACCTAGATGGATGAAAGGAATAGTCCTGGCAGGCGGTGCGGGCACGCGCCTCTATCCCATCACCAGGGCGTGAGCAAGCGGCTCCTGCCCATCTGCGACAAGCCGATGATCACTACCCGATCTCGGTACTCGATGCTCGCGGGCATACGCGAGATACTCATCATCTCCACCCCGGACCTGCCCAGCTTCCCGCCACGCCTCCTCGGTGACCCGGGTCGAGCTACTGGGCTCCAGCTTCAGCACGCCGAGCAGCGACGAGCTAGCTCAGGCGCTCGTCACGTAGGGCGCGACTTCATCGGCGGCAGTGGCTCTGCCTCGATGCTGGGGATAATGTATTCTACGGTCAAGGGCTTCACGCAGCTGCTGCAGCGTCCGTGGCGCGTGCTGGAGCGCGAGGGCAGGGCGACGATCTTCGACTACTGGGTCAGTGACCCCGAGCGCTATGGGGTGGCGGAGTTCGACGCTCGATGGGCGCGCATCTCCATCGAGCCCGCCCAGCCCAAAGACAACTATGCCGTAGTTGGCCTCTACTTCTACCCGAATAAGGCCGTCGACGTGGCCGCTGGGGTCAAGCCCTCGGCACGCGCGAGCTGGAATCGAGTGTGAACCAGGCCTTCCTCGAGTCGGGCGAAACTCAGCATTGAGACGCTGGGCCGTGGCTCCGCTTGGCTCGATACCGGGACGCATGACTCCCTCTCGGGGCCTACTGCAGTCGAGGTCTGCGAAAGCGTCAGGAAGCTCAAAGGTCGCTTGCCTCGAGGAGATCGCCCACCACCAGGGCTGGCTGGCGGCTGAGGAGCTGCGCCGTATGGCCCGAGCCGATGAAGCGCAATCAGTATGGTCAGTACCTCCTTAGGCTCCTCGAGCGCTGGCGTATGAAGATCCTAGGCCTGCGATCCCCGAGGTCAAGATCCTCGAGCCGCGCCTCTTCGAGGACGCCCGCGCAGCTGCGCTGAGTCCGCAATGAGCGCCTCTTCCGCAGCTCGTAGCACCGTACACTTCGTCCAGGACAATGAGCCGCTCAGCTAGCGTCGTACGCGGCCTCCGCTGAGTCTGGGTGAGGCGGCCCAGGCTGCTGGTGCGCGTCATCCGTGCCGTGTGCTGGATGTGGCGGTAGACGTGCAGCGGGGCTCGCCCACCTTCGGGCAGCATGTGGCCGTAGAGCTGACGGAGGACATCCACCCGCCAGCTCTTCATCCCCCGCTCGCTTCGCCCACGGCTTCAACGTGCTGAGCGAGGAGGTCGTCTTCCAGTACAAGGTGTGACCAACTACTGCGCCCCCGAGGCCGAGGGTGCTGTTGCCTGGGATGATCCCGCGCTGGGATCGACTGGCGCACCCACGTGAAAAAGTGTACTCCTCTCGGCCAAGGGACAGCGCTCACCCCCGCCTCTCAGGGGCCACCGCTAGCCGAGTACATCCGATGAGCCCGCCCAGCCCTCCCTGCTCCTAGGGTGCCAGCGGTCAGCTCAGCGGTGAGCTGCGTCGCCTGCTGGATGCCGCCGCTGTACCCTATCTAGCCCTGAGCTGGACGAGCTCGACCTCACCGAGCCCTGCGTTCTGGGGCGGGCTACCCTCGCGGCACATCGGCCGCACTCATCATCAACGGCGGCCCTGCCGCCGTGGACAGGAGAGCGAGCGTGAGCTCGCCGAGCAGCTCAATCATCTAGCCCCCTGCCCAGCTCGCCCCAGTGGGCCGCCGAGGCGGGCGCCACCTCATCCACGTCTCGACGGACTATGTCTTCGACGGTGCGGCGCACCGCCCTCAAAGGGAGGAGCAACCGACAGCGCCCTCGGCGTCTATGGCCGTACGAAGCGCGCGGGCGAAGACCATCGAGCGCTCAGGCTGCCGCTATACGATCCTGCGTACAGCTTGGCTCTACTCCAGCCACGGAGCGAACTTCGTCAAGACGATGCTCCGCGATGCGCGAGCACTGCGATGGCTCACGGTCGTGGCGGGACCAGATCAGGGAGCCACTGTACGTGATCTCGCGGGCTGCATCCTCCAGCTCATCCAGCGCCCCGAGCCGCTGGTCGGGCTCTACCACTTCAGCAACGAGGGTGGCCCGGCTGGTGACTTTGCCGAGGCCATACGTGAGTATGCCGGGCCTCGACTGCAGTGCTGCCCATACCGACGAGCGCGCACGCGCGGCGTGCGTCCGCTCTATTCGCTCCTAGACAGGCGAAGATAGTCGCGCTTCCCCGGCTTCACGTCCCACTGGCGCAGCTCGCTCCGCAACTGTCGCCCCTAATCAGCGAACACTCATGACCAGTATACCCGTGGCCTCCTCATCACCGGGGCGGGGCTTCATCAGGGGGCACGTCGTGCGCCTGATACCGCGCTACCCCGGACTACCATCATCTGCCTCGACAAGCATTTACACGCGGGTAACCTCGAGACCATCGCTGATGTCGCCGAGGCGCCGAACTCACCTTCGTCAAGCCGACATCTGCGACTACGGACCATGCGCCCGCCTCCTCGTGGAGCACGAGGTCGACGGCATCATCCACCTCGCGGCCGAGCCACGTGGATCGCAGCATCAGCGATCCCTTCACCTTCGCCCGCACCAATGTCCTCGACACGCTGGGCCTGCTGCAGGCCGCAAGGAGGGTCTGGTCGGCGCGCGCCGGGGCTGAGGACAGCGCTTCACATCTCTACCGATGAGGTCTCACGGAGCGCTGGGCTGGACGGCGCTTCTTCACCGAGACGGTACGATCCGCACAGCGCCCTATTCGGCGAGCAAGGCCTCCAGCGACCACTTCGTCCGTTGCGCCCACGATACCTACGGCCTGCCTATACTGTGCGGACCAACTGCTCCAATAACTACGGCCCCTATCATACCCTTGAGAAGCTGATCCCGCTCTTCATCGCCAACATCATCCAGCGCAAGCCGCTCCCGTCTACGGCAAGGGCGAGAACATCCGTGACTGGCTCTATGTCCTAGACCACGCCGCGCCATCGACACCATCTTCTCACTAAAGGGGCTATCGCCTCGACCCACAACATCGGCGGCTTCAACGAGTGGCGCAACATCGATCTCGTGCACCTGCTGGTCAAGACCGTGGACCGCATCCTTGGGCATCCCGGGGGCTACTCCGAGGAGCTCATCACCTACGTCACTGACCGCGCGGGGCATGACCTGCGCTACGCCATCGACTCGTCAGGCTCAAGGAGGAGCTGGGCTGGAGCTCAGCCTCCAGTTCGAAGAGGGGCTGGAGCTGACCGTACGCTGGTACTCGAGCATCAGGACTGGACGGAGCTCGGCGCGTCGTACGAGCGAGGCCTAGCTCTATGGATCAGCCGCTGCACTATGCGCCTACCCTCGCCCCTCGGGACGATCACGCTGGGGATCAGAGCCGGCGCACTCGCGCTGCTTGACCTCCCTCAGCGAGGCGCAGACTCAGTATAGGCGCCGAGGAGCTCTGCACGGAGCCCCAGCCGAGGACGCTACGCTCCTGGGGTGCGTGGGGCAGCAGCTGGCGGATTGACTTCGCGGGGCGTCGCCAGCACTGATCTGCCGCTTGCCCCAGTGGGACACCCTCCCAGCGGGCGGTGTGGGCGAAGCTCGCCCGTGTACCCTACGGGCAGACGCTGAGCTACCTTCAGCTGGCCCAGCGCCTGGGTAAGCCCGCCGCCGTGCGTGCTGTAGCCCAGGCCTTGGGACGCAATCCCATCGCCATCATCCTGCCCTGCCACCGCATTGCTCTCCAGTGGTGGCGGCCTCGGCGGCTTCAGTGCGGGCCTCGAGACCAAGCGCTGGCTCCTCCAGCTGGAAGGCGTACTTGCCCCTGGGCTCCTCTAGCGGCACGCCCCGCTCTATCCTTAGGGTGCGGAGCTCAGAGCCTCGCGCTGAGTATCCTTAGTGCTCCGCCTTAGCCACCGATCTCCCTTGGCTGGCCGCCAGCGATGAAGCAAACAGCCGCGCCCCCGAGTATCTAGAGATGCTCGGGGCGCGGCTGTTTGGCTAGAGGAGGGTAGGGCGGCTAGAGCCGTCCGGAAGGTCTCTGCGGAGGAAGTCTAGGGGCGGCGCGCAGAGGGTGCCCCTCGTCGCTAGCTCAGCAGCTCCCAGTCTCCCGGGGCCTTGATGCCGACGAAGCGGATGAGGCCGTGGCTATTCTTCTTGTCCTGACGCATCAGTGAGATCAGTTCGCCGTAGTCGCGGCGGCTGTAGAGCGCGGGCTGGTGAGAGCTCCTGCGCGAGGTAGAGCAGCTGGCGGAGGTAGTCGCGGGAGCAGCCCGTGAGCTCCGTCGTGAGGTAGCTCTCGACGATGAGGCCGAGGACGACCGCCTCGCCGTGCCGTAGGCTCTGCCCCTGGGGGCGCGCTAGGGCGAAGGCTTCGAGGGCGTGGCCTACGGTATGCCCTGCGTTGAGGATACGCCTGAGGCCCGACTCGCGCGGATCGGCCGTGACGATCGCCTCCTTATACCCACGCTGGAGCGAATGAGCTCTCAGCCACTCCGCATCGCTGAGCCCGACGGGGTCGCCGAGGCGCCGCAGCTGGAGCCAGGTCTCCTCTCCCTGCAAGCTCGCGTGCTTGATGATCTCCCCGTAGCCCGATAGGAGTTCGTCTAGGGCTAGGGTCTCGAGGAAGGCCGTATCACGACTACCTCCTCGGGGAGGTGGGAAGGCGCCGACGAGGTTCTTGATCCCCAGCGAAGTCGATAGCGGTCTTACCCCCACGGAGGCGTCTACCATGGACAGCAGGGTCGTGGGAACATTGATCGTCCGTATGCCCCGCATGTAGGTGGCGGCAGCGAAGCCGCCGAGGTCCAGCAGGGCGCCTCCGCCGATGATGACCAGTAGGCTCTGACGGCTGGCCCCCTGCCTCCGCAGAGCCAGCTCAGAGCTCTGCGAGCTGACTGGTGCCCTTGCCTCCCCGCCCGAGTACTCGAGGCTGTAGTAGGCCGTGGAGGAGCTCAGCCTGGAGCGCCGTGATACGCTCAGCCTGCAGCTGTCGAAGTGCAGGGTCGATCAGGACAAAAAGACGGTCGCAGGCCAGCTCCTCGACGAGCGAGGGGCAGCCTGCGACCGAGTAAATCTGTGCCTAGGATCTGGCGTGCCTTTAGGGCCTGGAGTCCGAGGTCAGCCAGCAGCTGGTCTACCGCGGCATTGAGCCCGTCGGCGTTCTTCCCCAGCGGTAGCGGAGTGAGGGCTGACCGCCACCGCCGCCCTGGATGTGCTTTGGCAGCCGCGCGGGAGGAGCTGGGCGGCATTCCAGCCACGGCTCTCGACGAGGTCCTTGCTCAGCATGAGCGTGAGGGTGGAGCTTACGCGGAGGTCTTGTCCTCCTGGGCTCCGATGAAGACGAAGGGTTCGCTGAGCTCACCTGCGATCTGGAAGGCCAGATCCTTGATGATCTCGCTGGGGACGTCCTGACGCAGGAGGAAGAGGCGGATACCGTTCACCTCGTGGCGCTTCTCCGGTAGGCGGCGCTGACCTTGAGGAGCTGCTGCTTGACGTAGTCGCCACCTGGCGAGCCAGCTCGCTGTTCTCATCGAACATCTTCTGGATGGCCGTCATCAGCTGCGGGCTGTTGTTGAAGAGCCCGCGGATGCTCTGCAGGAGATCCTCCTGGGCATAGAGGTACTCCTCGGCCGCGGCGCCCGTCACGGCCTCGATGCGGCGTACGCCTGCAGCCACAGAGGACTCGCTGGTGATGCGTACCGTGCCGATGACGCCCGTGGAGGGGACGTGCGTACCGCCGCAGAACTCCGTCGAGCTGCCGAAGCGGATTACGCGTACGTAGTCGCCATACTTCTCGCCGAAGAGCGCCATGGCGCCCATCTGACGTGCCTCCTCAATGGGTACCTCGCGGGTACTCCTGTAGGGGAGGCAAGCGCGGACACGCTCGGCGACGAGGCGCTCCACCGCGCGGAGCTGCTCGGGCTCTACCTTGGCAAAGTGGGCGAAGTCAAAGCGCAGCACCTCGTCAGAGACGAAGGAACCCTTCTGCTCGACGTGCGCGCCGAGGACCTCACGTAGGGCCTCGTGCAGCAGGTGCGTAGCGGAGTGATTGGCCTCGATACGGTGGCGACGCTCGGCATCCACGACAGCGCGGAAGCTCCCCTCTAGCTCGGTGGGGAGCTGCTTCATGAGGTGGATGGCTAGGTTGTTCTCCGCTTGTGTCGAAGATCGCATAGCGCCGTGCCGTCGGAGGCGATGAGGGCACCGCGGTCACCGACCTGTCCGCCCATCTCGGCGTAGAAGGGGTCTCGCTGAGGACGACCTGGTAGTACTCCTGCCCTTCTGCTTGACCTGGCGATAGCGGAGGATCTCCGTCGTCGTCTCCAGCTGGTCGTCAGCCACGAAGCGTACGGCAGCCTCGTCGTGGACGCTGATCCAGTCGCCCGCATCGATGGCAGCGGCGTTGCGCGCACGCTCCTTCTGCTGCTGCATCGCAGCGTCGAAGCCCGCTTCATCGACCGTCATGCCCTGCTCGCTGAGGATGAGGGCCGTCAGGTCAAGCAGAGGCCGTGGGTGTCGTAGAGGACGAAGGCAGCCTGCCCGTCCAGCACCTGCTGGCCCTGGCGCTTGCACTCCTCGATTTGCTTGTCCAGTAGGCGGATGCCCGTCTCCAGCGTGCGCAGGAAGCTCTCTTCACTCCTCGCGCATCACCTTCTCGATCAGCTCGCGGCCCTGCCACGAGCTCAGGGATAAGCCTCGCCCATCGTCTGGGATGAGTACGGGCAGGAGACTGCGCATGAAGGCCTCGCGACGCCCGAGGAAGGTGTAGCCGTAGCGTACGGCACGGCGTAGGATACGGCGGATGACGTAGCCCGCCTTAGCATTGGAGGGCAGCTGCCCGTCCGTGATGGCGAAGGCGATGGTACGGATGTGGTCGGCGATGACGCGCATGGCGACGTCCGACTCCTTGGCCGCACCGTACTCTATCCCCGTGAGCGTGGCGATGGCCTGGATCATCGGGGTGAAGATGTCGGTATCGTAGTTGGACGTCTTGCCCTGTATGGCCATGCAGAGACGCTCGAATCCCATCCCCGTGTCGATGACGCGTTTGGGTAGGGGCTCCAGTGAGCCGTCGGCCTTGCGGTTGTACTGCATGAAGACGAGATTCCAGATCTCGATGACCTGAGGGTGGCCTTGGTTGACCAGACTCAGCCCATCGACCTGGGCGCGCTCCTCCTCAGGGCGGATATCCACGTGGATCTCAGAGCAAGGGCCGCAGGACCCTGATCACCCATCTCCCAGAAGTTGTCGTGCTTGTTGCCATTGATGATGCGCTCGGCGGGAGGTGCTTCTCCCAGAAGCTAGTGGCCTCATCGTCGCGCTCCAGGCCTTCGTCGGGTGCTCCCTCGAAGACGGTCACATAGAGGCGATCCTTGGAAGCTTTGAGTACCTCGGTCAGGTATTCCCACGCCCAGTCGATAGCCTCGTGCTTGAAGTAGTCTCCGAAGGACCAGTTTCCCCAGCTCTCGAACATCGTGTGGTGGTAGGTGTCGTGGCCTACTCCTCCCGGGTCGTTAGTAGCTTGCCGCTGACGCGCAGGCACTTCTGCGAGTCGGTCACGCGGGGTGCTTGATCTCGGCATTCCCGAGGATGATGTCCTTGAACTGGTTCATCCCGGCATTGGTGAACATCAGCGTAGGGTCGCCCTTGATCACCATGGGAGCAGAGGACGATCTGGTGTCCCTTACTATGGAAGAATTGGCGTACGACTCGCGGATTTCTTGCAGTCAGCTGCTCTTGTCACTCATCTATGTATTTAGGCTTGTATCAATGTGATTGAGGATGCAAGGTATGCTAATTCCACGTATCGCTGCGGGCGCTGAGCCCTCGTCCTTGACTCAGGGACTGCCTGGACGAGCTAGGCGTAGAGCCTCCGAAGGGCTACCACCCGCTGGTGGCGCCACCGCCGCCCGAGGAGCCTCCACCGAAGCTGCCTCCGCCAAAGCCCCACCGAAGCCTCCTCCGCCGAAGCCTCCTCCGCGGTGACGAGCCGCCACTCAAGAGCCCGCCCAGGAGCATCGCCCCGAGAGCTGCGTCATCGGTCGAATTGTCGCGGTAGTCGCGGTGATCACTCTCCCCACAGTTGCGACAGCGTAGCTCGGTACGTATGTAGCGGACCCCCTCGAGGCGTATGCGCTGATGCCTGACGACCTCGGCCGTACGTGCCCGACAGTGACGGCATACGCTCCAGTGGCTCGAGAGGTCCTCTCCGACGAGCTCCCGCTCGTGGCACTCAGGGCAGGCGAAGGCAACATAGCGTCGCGAGGCCGAGGGCGGTCTCCAGGCGCTGGGGCTGCGTCAGACAGCTGTAGCTCTCCTCAGGGCTCAGCTGCTTGAGGAGCCCGACCTGGCAGTGTGGGCAGCGCGAGAGGCGCTGCTCGATCTCCTGTAGTCTGCGCTGCATATATATATAGTATAGGATGCCGACCGGTAGACAAAGCACGCAGAGCACCAGAGCCCAGATGCGGTAGGTGCGGCGTAGGCTGGGGTAGCTGAGGAGGAGCTGTCGCTGCCCGCGCTGTGCCTGGTATACCACGCCCTGGAGATTGTTCACCAGCGAGAAGGCGATGATCGCTACGATGAGGATATAGAGGTAGAGGGCACAGAGCTATCGGCCCGAGCCCCTCGCTGCTGGGACCTCGAGCGGTGTGTCGATCCGAGGCGGTAGCCTGCTGCGATCAGCTCCTGCTTCACAGCCTCTACCCCCATGATCAAGGCATCTGCATAGTGGCCCTGACGGAGGAGGGGGATCATCACTCGGCGCTGGATGCGGGAGGCTACAGCATCGGGCAGCGTCCCTCGAGACCACTAGCCGACCTCGAAGCGTACCTTGCGCTGGTCGAGGACCAGGAGCAGCAGCCCATCGTTGAGCGTGCGGGAGCCTATGCCCCAGCTGCAGGAAGAGCTCGGTGGCGAAGCCCTCGATGTCGCGCTCCCCGATGCTGGGCAGTAGTACGACGGCGCACTCGACACCTGTGTCGACCGGCAGCTCTGTGAGCAGAGGCGTTCAGCCATCTCGCACGTTAGAGGGCTCATGTAGTTCTCGGGATCGGAGAAGAGCTGGAGGCTGTCCTGGGCGAAGACCTTCGGGACACGCTCTACCGTGAGACTGTGCCGCTCGAGCTCTGTGCTTGGAGCTCAGGGCGAAGAGCCCGAGGCTGAGCACCAGCCCCAGCAGGAGGCTAAGCACGTGAGCTGATGACCGAAGCCTGCCCCCACGCTCCCCGAAGAAGTCATGAGCAGGCTGTAGATACTACAGCACAGGCGCTACTTCTGACTGGAGGAGAGTCGACCACTGGAGCTACATCGCTGCCAGCCTGAGCCGTGAAGTAGGGGCGGGGACGGAAGCCCGTGATGCCCGCAATCAGCGAGTTGTGGAAGCTACGCACCTCGAGGTTGTAGGTCTTGGCGACCTCGTTGAAGTCGTGGCGCGCCGTGGCGATGCGATTCTCCGTGCCTTCCAGCTGCGCCATCAGCGTCTGGAACTGCTCGTTGGCCTTCAGCTCGGGGTACTTCTCACGACGACCATCAGGCGGGAGAGGGCCGAGGAGAGGGCATCCTGTGACTGCTGGAAGCGCGCCAGTGCGGCCCTCGTCCATATTGTTGGCATCGATCGTGGTGCTCGTGGCGCGGCTACGTGCCTGGATGACGCCCTCGAGGGTCTCACGCTCGTGGCTGGCGTAGCCCTTGACTACGTTGACGAGGTTGGGGATGAGGTCGGCACGGCGCTGGTAGTTATTCTCCACCTGAGCCCAGGCCGTATTGACCTGCTCCTCGCGAGCCTACGAGGCCGTTATACTTCGATACCCCCAGAGGAGGACGAGGACAGCCACGACGGCTGCGATGATTCCTTTGAGAACTTGCATGATGTCTGTCTGCTTAGTGGTTTGAGTCTAGGCGCTGCGTGGGCTGGGCTAGCGGGCGATGAGGTGGTAGGTTCTTCTTGCCGCGCTGCACGAGCAGGTAGCGCCCGTCGATGAGCTGCTCGGTGGTGATCAGCTCGTCCGTGGAGCTGACCTTCTCCTTATTGATGCTGATGCCTCCGGCCTGGACGAGCTTGCGCAGCTCACCCTTGGAGGGGAAGATGGCGGCATCCTCCGTCAGGAGCTCGATGAGGCGACGGCCTGCCTCGAGGCTCGGTGCGGGAGACTTCGTACTGAGGTACCGCCCTCGAGACGGCCAGCAGCGTAGCCTCGTCGAGCGACTGGAGCTGCTCACGCGTGCCCTGCCCGAAGAGGATCCCCGAAGCGGCTACGGCGGCCTCGTAGTCGGCGCGGCTGTGTACCAGTACGGTCAGCTCCTCCGCCAGGCGACGCTGCAGCGGACGTAGGTGCGGTGCTGCTGCCTGCTCGGTCTCGAGGGCGGCGATCTCCTCGCGGGAGGCGTGGTGAGATCTTGATATAGCGGGCAGCGTCGGCATCGTTGACGTTGAGCCAGAACTGGTAGAAGGCATAGGGCGTCGTGCGCTCGGGGTCGAGCCATACGTTGCCGCTCTCCGTCTTGCCGAACTTACCCCCGTCGGCCTTGGTGATCAGTGGGCAGACGAGGCCGAAGGCTTCGCCCCCATCCTTGCGGCGGATGAGCTCCGTCCCTGTGGTGATATTGCCCCCACTGGTCCGACCCGCCCATCTGTAGGCGGCAGCCGTAGTTGCGGTAGAGGTAGAGGAAGTCGTAGCCCTGCAGGAGCTGGTAGCTGAACTCTGTGAAGGACATCCCGTTGGAGTTCTCCCCGTTGAGACGCTTCTTGACCGAGTCCTTAGCCATCATATAGTTGACGGTGATGTGATTGCCGATGTCGCGGATGAAGCCTAGAAGCTGTAGTCCTTCATCCAGTCGTAGTTGTTGACGAGGACGGCTGCATTGGGAGCGTCGCTCTCGAAGTCAAGGAACTTCGACAGCTGCTTCTTGATCCCAGCCTGGTTGCGCTTCAGCGTCTCCTCATCGAGCAGCTTGCGCTCGTCCGACTTCATCGAGGGGTCACCGATCATCCCCGTAGCTCCGCCCAGCAGGGCGATGGGGCGATGGCCGGCGCGCTGGAGGTGGCGCAGCATCATGACGCCCACGGGTGACCCATATGCAGCGAGTCCGCCGTGGGGTCTATCCCGAGGTAGGCGGAGGTCATGCCCTTGGCGAGCTCTTCCTCTGTCCCGGGGATCATATCATGGATCATGCCACGCCAGCGTAGCTCTTCGACGAAGTTCTTAATCTCACTCATATCTATACTGTGTTTATATCGTTTCTGCAAAGGTACGTAATCCCTACGTTCGCCCCACACGCGGGGACAAGCCGCGGCTGTACCCTCGAGGCAGCTCTGCGCCTCAGCCTCATCCCATCTCCAGCGAAGGGAGGGCTAAGCCCTCGGCGGAGTGCGCCCATAGGGGAGGCGCCTCTGAGGGATAGCAGTCAGCGCGCTGAGGGACGCCAGTCGCTCGCGCCGATGGATACCCATCGCGAGGCTGAGGGATATCCCTCATGGAGCCCCCGAGCTCAGTCCGCGGCCTGCGATCACACAGATAATGGCCCTTGCCCTAAGGGTAAATGGGATCGGACACAGCAGGGCCTTGCAGCTGCTCCCTGGCAGTAGCAGTGGGGTGGAGTAGTGGGGTGCGGTGCGTCAGCCCGCCTGTAGCGTGCGGTCGGCGCAGGCTTTTACGTCATCTTTGTGCCGTACCAACTAGACAGCATAGCATAATGGACAATACGCGAATGAGCCGCATCAATCGCTGGATACAAAAGGAAGTCAGGACCCTCTTCGCCAGACCCAGGCTGCTCCCTACCCGGGACGCTGGTCACCGTCACCTCGGTCACCGTGAGCCCCGACCTAAGCATCGCACGCGTGCGCCTCTCGATCTTCCCCACCGAGCGCGGGAGGAACTGCTGGAGACCATCCGCCCAACGCCCGCGCCATCCGCTACGACCTGGGCCTGCGTGTGGGCAAGCAGCTGCGCAAGCTGCCCGAGCTGACCTTCTTCATCGACGACTCGCTCGACTACCTCGAGGCGTATCGACGAACTCGCTGGGTCGCTAGCCGTCCCGATACCATATTATATATGGGAGGGACGTGCTCAGCCTACGTATAGCGCTCCGCTACCTCTTTAGCCGCTCGCGCCTGCATGCGGTGAACTATGTGACGGGGGTCTCCACCCTCGCCGTAGCCATCGTGGCCATGGCGCTGGTCTGCGTCCTCTCGGTCTACTAATGGCTATGTGGAGCTCATCCTGGCGAGGGACGGAGCGCACGGATGCCGAGCTGCTCGTACGTGCCTCGCAGCGGTGGTGTCTTCGACCCCAGCAAGTACCCTCAGTGGCCTAAGCTACTCCGTGAGACGGGTGCGCGCAGCTGTGTGCGCCTCCTCTACAGTAAGGGGCTACTACGTGCCGATGAGCGCCAGTGGGTCGTCGAGGTGCAGGGGGTAGACCGTCACTTCGGGAGGTCTACACGATGGAGCAGCAGCTCTTCTCGGCCGCGCCCTGAGCTCGGCGCTCCGCCACTGCAGCAGTGCCGACAGCGTCCTCCCCATCACTATAGGTGCGGGGCTGCCGCTGCTGGCCGACAGCACGGCTCGCGGAGCCGAGCCCGCCGAGGTGACGCTACTCTTCAGCGTCGGGGCTTCATCAACCCGCTGAACCCCGCCAGCTCAGCTTCAGCGGTATGCCCGTCGAGGTCATGGGCCAGTATCCCCGATGAGCCTCGAGACGGACCACGATCTACGTGCCGCTGGAGGGACCGCAGCAGCTGCTGGACTACGAGTGTGACGAGCTCAGTGCCTGGCGCTCCGCTACCCCAGGGGACCGACCTCGAGGCCGTCGGCGAGCGCCTCACAGAGGGGACTGGGGTCGGAGCTCGTCGTACTAGGACCGCGAGAGCAGCACCCCGAGCTCTCCTACCTCATACGCATGGAGAAGGTGATGACCTACCTGATCCTGCTCTTTATCCTGCTGCTGGCCTCGCTCAATGTCGCCAGCAGCCTGACGATGCTCCTCCTGGAGAAGCGTAGCGACTATGCCATCCTCTACGCCCTCGGCGCCTCGCAGCGCATGGTGGGAGTATCTTCCGCAGCGGTAGGCCTGCTGATCGCCTCATCGGCTCGAGCCTGGGGCTCGTCCTGGGCTCGTCGTCTCGCTCCCACAGCAGTACTTCGGCATCATCTCCACAGGTGCGGGATTATCGGCGCAGGCACTTCCGGTGAAGATCCTGCCGCTGGACCTCGTGCTGGCCTTCGTCAGTGTCAGCGCGATCTCGTACCTGATCTCCCTCTATCCGATACACTTCTTCGTGCGTCAGCGCAAGGGATGAGGTGTGCTCCGAGGCGGGAGGTAGGGGCGCCTGTGGGCGTTACAAAATCATTGGTTACATTTGCCTATAGCAAAGCAGACTCCACCAGGAGCCCACACATCACAACTAAATACTATTGCGTATGAAATCCGCAGAAATCCTCGCCCTGCTCGAGGCGAAGCACCCTGGAGAGAAGGAATTCCTCCAAGCCGTGAAAGCAGTGCTCCTCTCGGTAGAGGAGGTGTACAACCAGCACCCTGAGTTCGAGAAGGCCGCCATCATGGAGCGCCTCGTGGAGCCAGACCGTATCATCACCTTCCGCGTGCCCTGGACAGACGATGCCGGTGCGATGTCAACATCGGCTACCGCGTGCAGTTCAACAACGCCATCGGCCCCTGCTGCGGCGGTATCCGCTTCCATCCCACGGTCAACCTCTCCATCCTGAAGTTCCTCGGCTTGGACAGACCTTCAAGAATGCACTCACCACGCTGCCTATCGGTGGCGGCAAGGGCGGCGCTGACTTCTCCCAAGGGTAAGAGCGACCGTGAGATCATGACCTTCTGCCAAAGCTATATGCGCGAGCTCTGGCGCTACATCGGAGCCTGACACCGACGTGCCTGCAGGGGACATCGGCGTAGGTGGCCGTGAGGTCGCCTCATGTATGGGCAGTACAAGCGCCTTAGCGAACGAGCATACGGGTACGATGACGGGGAAGGCTTTCACCTTCGCTCGCGTCTGCGTCCCGAGTCTACGGGCTGCTGGCTGTACTTCGTACAGCACATCTGCCAGCAGCACGGCATCGAGCTCAAGGGCAAGACGGTGGCCATCTCGGGCTTTGGTAACGTCGCCTGGGGTGTGGCCAAGAAGGCTACCGAGCTGGGCGCTAAGGTCGTGACGATCTCCTGGCCCCGACGGCTACGTCTATGACCCCGACGGCATCAATACCGAGGAAAGTTCCAGGCGCTGCTGCCTCCGCTCCAGCGGTAACGACGTCGTATCCGACTACGTCAAGAAGTTCAGGCTCAGTTCTTCTGCAGGCAAGAAGCCCTGGGAACAGAAGGTCGACATCGCTATGCCCTGCGCTACGCAGAATGAGATGAACGAGGCCGATGCCAAGATGCTGCACGCCAACGGCGTGACCATCGTCGCCGAGACCTCCAACATGGGCTGTACTGGCAGAGGCTGCTGAGTACTTCGTCGCACAGAAGATGCTCTTCGCTCCTGGTAAGGCTGTGAACGCTGGTGGCGTGGCTACCTCAGGCCTCGAGATGTCCCAGAATGCCATGCACCTCCTGGACTAATGAAGAGGTAGATGCTAAGCTGCATCGGATCACTGAGGCGACATCCACGAGCAGTGCGTCCTCAATGGTAAGTGAAGGCAACTATATCAACTACGTCAAGGGCGCTAACATCGCGAGGCTCTCAAGGTCGCTACTGCGATGCTCAGAGCAGGGCGTCATCTAGTCGCTCACAGCTGCGACGGCAGAAACGTCGCCCCATCAGCTCGCTCTGAGCTGATGGGGGCGACTCTTTTATTGGGCTCTGCGGGCGCTGCGCTCCTTGCCGTGCCGCTCTCTTGGTCTCGCTTGGTGGCCTCTCCTTGTCTCTTGATGCTGCGGCCTCCTCGCTGGGCACTGCGCTCGGAGCTGCATGCTCGGGATAGTCATAGCCGTGCTGGAGGATTGCTGCAGCGATGAGCTGAGACAGGGCATAGGGCACGGCTTGGCCTACTTTAGATTAGGCGAAGAAAGGGGAGGGAGATGTGTGGAGAGCTGCTCGCAGTGGGAGCTCAGGTTAGGGGGCTGGGGAGGTGCAGGGATCTCATATAGGATGCGGATGAGGTAGGATGGTCCTCGAGGGGTGTTTAGTTCTAAAGGGGCGCCTTGAGGGGCGGTGTGTGCTGACGCTTTGCCTTATGCTTTGTCTCCTTGGCTGTTGATCCCAGCGGGTGGGACTTACCTTTCACTTGAAGCGCAGGCGATGGTGGTGACAGAGCTGATCTCCCTCCGAGAGGGCGACTCAGGACTCTGTACCCGACCATGCACCTGCTGCATGTACGCTATCGGCTTATAGCTGCTCCTGGCACATGATCCACTCTGGACGCTATGCTATCTAGGCTGGAAGGGGCGGTTTTGGATAGGTTGGAGGAACAAATAAAGAAAACCCCTTCATCGAGCTCCAGCCTAGATCCCAGTCCGGAGTGCGTAGTGATCTGTCCTACTTCTCCCAAGTGGGTGGGGACATCTCCCCAGCCTGGGGACATCCGAGCATGAGGGAGCCTAAGGTCGGTCGTATGGTGCGGTCGGATAGGTACCCCTCGTAGAGCGAGCTTGGTCCTCGTCGTAGCGAGGACGATAGCGACATGATATCAAGAGGAGGTATCCACTGTGGCTAGGGAGCTACACAAGGGAAGACCCTTCTCTGGACCCTATACAGTCGAGCAGAAGGTGCACCTAGGGTGAGGATGATTGGCCCTAGAGGCGCGCGAGCTATTGGGTCACATGGCTGTCGTCTTTCAATCTTATTCCGATTGTCACACTGGTTCTTACGGGCAGGTCTCCTGGCTCATCACCCTGGTTCATCCCCGAGCACGCACCTCCCAAGTCCTGGGACTCAGTGGCAGGCTCACAGCCTTTGGTGTCGGAGACCTCCCTGAGGGGAGGGTGACCCAGTGGCAGGGTACTGCGCCGGATTCGCACCGGTTTCTCACCAGCCCCGTCCTCTAGATGCGCTTCATCTGCCGGTGGCTAGCACCTGTAAGCATATTGCAAAGGTACAGATTATATTCGATAGCGCCAAGGAGGCTACACGCGCAGCTGAGCGCCAGCCCGCAGCTCCCTTTCGTGGGGCGTGCGGGCTGGCTGGCCTTACGGGACAGGAGGGCGCTACTGCGCTCAGCGAGCCTTGTCGAGAAGATTAGGGCCGCACTCCGGAGCCAGGCGCAGGCGATCGACGTTGGAGGCGGTAGCCTCTTCTACTCGTCTCGCGGAGACGCATTTCATGAAGAAGTCCTGCGAGGCCAGGTCCTGCTCCGCAGCCGCTAGGCGCAGGAGCCCCTCGATCTTGGAGGACACGAGGCACTCGTGGGCGTAGGCCTTCTCAGCGATCTCGAGGGCGGGAGGCGAAGTCCGTCTCTACGGCGGGATGGCCTGATGCGTACCTGGCTCCCCATCGCTCGATGCCGTACTTCATCATGTCCTCGGCGTGCCCCAGCTCCTCGCGGTACTGGACATAGTACCAGTGGGCGAAGCCGTCCAGGCCAACCGATGCGTAGTGTGCCGACATCGAGGTAGAGGTTGGCGAGAGCATCTCCAGGGCGATCTCGCTCGTTGATGGCAGACTGCATCTCTCAGTAAACTCATAATAGCTTGTTCTTGTAATTGTGATTGTACAAAACCGTTCGCCTAGTGATACAGCCGAGCGGTCCTTTTGTTCATTGTGGCAGGCTGGTGCCTGCGCCTCCTTAGTCGTCCCAGTCCTTGCGTAGTCGGGCGGCGGCCCTGGGGGTACTGCGCCTGTGCGTACTGGGCCGCGGCGGCCGCTATTGCGTGATGCCCTCAGGACACGCTTCGTCGAAGGACCGCTCCTCCGTCCCAGCTCGGTGCGCCGCTTTATGGAGGCGGCGGTTCCCGGGCTGTTCCTCGCTGGTCTTGCGTAGCCGCGCCTCTGGCTGCCGAGGCCCGGCGCTGGCTCGGCGCGCTCGGCACGCTTGTCGCGCGTGCGGCTGCGGCTGGCATCCTCTCGCTCCTTGGTTCGGAGCCCTCCGCGAGGCGATCGACGGATGATCTCTGACGGGCAGGTCCCGCCTTCGTCAGCGCAGACGCTGTCCTCGACGCTGACGAGATCGGCTAGGGTGGCGCGTGGCGTCCGTTGACCTTGACGCGTCCCTCGCCGTATGTAATCCTCGGCATCGCGACGAGAGCCGAGGCGTGCGTCGCCGATGAGCTTGTTGATTCGTAGTTTGCATTCCGGTGTGGTGGCTGTCGCGTGGCTGGGCTGTGGGCCTAGGGGCGCAGCTGGGCATCGGCCCAGGCTGTGACATGCTGCACGACCCGGCGCTGGGCATAGCCTCCGAAACAGCTCAGCGCCCTCGGAGCGCATTCCTTATTGTCCCCGAAGATGCTGCAGGGCGGTGCTCCATTCCTCGGGCTGTAGACAGTCCTCGAGCTGCTGCCCGATGCCGGAGGAAGCCCGCCGCGGGATGGGTGCAGCACCAGATGGAGAAGCAGCGCGCACCGACGAGTGACGCTAGGTGCACATTGGCGCTGTCCATGCTGGAGCATAGCGTCGAGTGTGGCGATGAGAAGCAGTTCCCTCAGAGAAGTCCAAGAGGCCAGCCACCGTGTGCAGCTCGGGTAGCTCCCTGGGCTCCAAGCCTCGCGCTGCTGGGCCTCACGGGCCTGGAGCTGAAGAGGTAGAGCTCGGAAGCGGCCGTCTGCAAGACCAGGGGCCGCCAGCACCTCCTTCATCCGCTCGGGGGCGTAGGTCTTGGTCGCCGTAGAGGCGAAGGGGGCGATGCCGAGGCGAAGGCGCCCGCGTGGGGTCTGCACCAGCTCGGGGTGGAGGCGTGCGAAGGTCTCCAGGAGCGTGGGTGCAGCGCGGCGGGCGGCGGGAGGTCGGGGACCCTCGAGGCCCGCCTCACGAAGACCTGCGGTAGAGCGTCCACACATCGGCGGCACTGGGCTGCACAGGTGCTCCAGCGGGGCGGTGGAGGTGGGTCGCGGCGTCGCGTGGCGTGGGGCTTCACCAGATGGCGTCGATCCCCCAGAGGCTGGAGGTAGCGGCGGAGTAACTCGTACGCAGCACATCGTGCAGGTCCAGCACGGCGTCGAAGCGCTCCAGCCTGTGCCCGCGGGCAGGCGCGCATCAGTCCGGAGGAGGCCGCGCTCGCGGCGAGTGTCTCATGGCCATGGCCTCGGAGGTTGTCGGGTACGGATCGACCAGCAGCTCCGCCGGGCGAAGGGCTGCGTCAGGAGGATGAAGTCGCGCTGCTCGTTGGCCCGAGCTGCCAGCGTAGAGGAGCCGAAGGAGCATCGCCATCGTCTCCGAGGGCGGAGAGGCGAATGTGACGAGGTAGCGCGCCAGAGAGTAGTCTATTACATATGGAGTAGGGAGCTTGCGGAGCGTCGCTAGAGTGTCTGCTTGAGCAGTTGAGCTGCGGTCGTTGCACATCTTCATCCGCTTTGTAGACCTTCATGTACCTTACGCCGTCCTGCGGGCGATGTCCTTCTAGAGCTCGTCGATGGCCTGCGTCAGGTCACGCTCTCAGCCGAGGAGGACGGCGGAGCTTTGCTGCCGCACTTAGCGCTTAGCTTCTTTCGTCTTGGGCGCCCTTCAGGGCCTTGGTCCATGTTGTAGATCTTCAGCTCGAGGATGGAGAGGCGATCTGACGCTCCAGGCAGGCTCTCGGTATTGATGCTGGCTCGGGAAAGTGGTCACGGAGGCGAACTCCCTGCAGGAAGAAGTTGTCGATGATCTCACGAGGTCGGTGCGCTCTGGTTGCTGCGGTCGATGCGGCGCTGGATCTTGAGCGCTTCCCTTACGGGTCGATGTCGGGGTCGCGGGATGATGTCCTCGAGGCACCACTGGGCGTTGTCGATCCAGTGGGAAGAGGTCGTGCTCGTGATCGTCCGCTCGATAAGGCTGACATAGAGTATCGACGCTTACCCCTGAGTCTCGTAGACGATAGCCTCCTTGAAGATGCGTGTAGCTAGGTGACTGAACTGGGTTTTACAGATGGTTGCTGGGCGCTTGATTGCTTAGCTCAAAGATAAGTAAAGCCCCAGCGCACCAAGCCCCCGTAAGGCCCTAGCGCGTAGGCTCTCGCGTGCTGTTTCCCTGCCCTCATCGCTCCCCGTCTCGTCGCCCGCCGCCGGGCCGTCCTCCTTCGCTGCCGCCCGCCCCGCCGCTGAGCCTTATCCCTCGGCTCGCTGACTGATACCCCTCGCGGCGCTGACTGCCGTCCCCTCGCGGTGCTGACTGATAACCCTCGCGAGCCTCCCCCTTATACTTGAGTAAAAGTCCCTCAAGACTGTCTAGGGCGTGAGCCGCCAAAGGGCGGATGGGTGAGGGGCTTGATGCGGGTAAGGCTAGAGAGAGCCCTCCGAGCGCCGAAGTCCCCAAGGCGGCTGCGGAGAGCACCTTACGAAATCAGAAGAGTGGCTGGTGCTTTGCGCAGGTCATGCCACTTTCCCGAAAAGATGGTGCACTGTGAGAGGAAGATTGGGGACCCTGTCTCGAGCTACTGCCTCAAAAGCTGCCCTTGCGGAAGTCGCTTCGACCGCGCTGCCAGCAAAGGCCAGCGACTTCTCTTCGGCCTTAGCCTGTGCTAAGCAAAAGCGGCTGAAGGAGGGCTTGAGAGTCTGTGCATCCGCCACCCAATGCGTGGCTACGTGTCGCCCCTTTGCCGCCCGCCGCAGCGGCTGGCGCTTGCAGCGCCTTCTAGCCCTATCGAGGCCAAGGCGAAACAAGCTGCTCCATCTGTGAGGCCCGACGGCGCAGAGCGTTGAATGGATAGGGCTTAGGTGTTGTTTGATCGGGTATTTGTAGTAAGATAGATTATTATGAGTCAAAGGACTTAATAGGGTGATTCTGGAGGCCGCCATATCGAGAATATGGGCGATGAGCCTTTGTTATATACTGGATGATGGGCTGTGCTGTAATGGGGACGCCTATCCCACGTACCCTTACATACCTCAACCATGATGGCGGGTACTACCTAAGTCCTCGGAGCACCTGCAATGTCTACAGGCTCGAGCCCAGAGAGTAATTCTATTAGACTTTGTGCAGTAGCGAGATCATCAAAGAAGCTGCGATTAGGTACCTCGCAGGTGAGATGCTTGCTTCTAGGAGAGATGCATAGACAGGCAGCACACCTACGCACTAGAGCTTGAGGGAAAGGAGATGGACGAGACTCACTAGTTTCTCTCAGAGTCATCCAAGTAGGGGCCGTATGCTCTGTTTTATCAGGAGCGAGGGACAACTTGAGGGTTCCTGCCAGCTCATCCGAGCTTTGCTACTGAGTGCTGTGCTTTTGGGGAGCTAGACCTCCCAGAATTGCTCTATCAGCCAGCTTACCCTATGAGGATAAGGCAGATTATTGTCTGGTTTTGGGAGCCAGACTACAGGGAACGAGATCGGGTGCTGTGCGTGGAGGCACCATCAGGGAAGGCAGGCTGTGGGAGAATGATGCCTCAAGGGAAGTACAAGAAAAGGTACGAGAGGATAAAGCTACGTACGCCTATGTCCATTACTGGGAGGACGGTAGCCAGTCGGATGAGTAAAGACTTATATGCAGAGCTGGATGTCCATACCATGCAGGGTCTATACTCGTAGGTATCCAGGCTATAATGCCACCGTATTGTTGCGAGCTATCTACAAGGACTTACTCTTCTGTAAGCACGAGAGCATAATGCCCAGACTAGGGATAGAACATTGACCTGCACTCATGAGATGCTGGGTGAGGCCAAAAGTTGATTTTACGCCAGATTGCAATCACATGTTAGTATCAGCGCACACGAGGACAGCTTTCTACGTGGAGATTCAGACCGAGCTTGACCATAGCGACATCCATGTCTTGGAGCTAGACGAGGAAGAGTGCTCAGCGAGCAAGGAAGGAATTGATATGGCACGAAAGATAAGGATCTGTGAGTATCGAAGCGAATGCTACTACCCCGAGCAGAGCACAGCATTCTATGCGAACTTACAGAGTTACTGAAAGACCCATCAAGTGGTCGAACAACTAGCAAAAGAAGGATATGCAGTCATTGATCGTTATCTAGCTAGTAGGATTGATAGAGCTCTAGACATGGAGTTCTTGGAAGCGCTACAAGACCACTTCTTGGAGCTAGAGCGTGAGGGTGAACTATACACCACAGGACATCCAGATCCTTACATGCTTTTTCTATACCAGCCAGAGGTTACCTCAAAGCTGTTGTTCAAGTACTATTGAGGTACAAGCAGTACTCGGCCCACACGATACGCTATGAGATCTCTAGAGCCTATATGAATGTGATCTATTGCGACACGAATTTCATCGGTCCCGAAGAAAAAGAGTACCTCATAGAGAGGTATGGAGCGCCTACATATACCAAGGAAAGTAGGGGAGAGCAATACTGTCCAGGAGAGGGTATATCATCCCAGTAGAGGATGTCGATAAGCCTCGTTGCCGTAGAGCGCTCTCCTGAGCATTAGATGACACGGATGAGAGACCAGTATACACGGGTGAAGAGCGGATCTACGAGCTAGACTTGCGGGCACCTGAAGAAAGCATCTACAAGCACTCCTCAGAAGTGTGGAATTATCAGAGAGTATGATCCGGGAGAACTTCGCCCGGAGTATCTATATCCTTCACAAGAGGAAGAGGACGCAGAGGAGCACGCACCCATAGGTCGATATCTCCCCTGCTTGGCTTTCGATCGCTATGGCGTAAGACATCGTGAGGCTATCTGGGGCTGAAGAATCAGAGAGTTAGTATCGTAGATTAGTAAGCTACTTATTGAGCCCTTGCACGAAGGGAAAGTGAAGCCGATAGAGCTGCTTGGTAGCTTCGCCTGTCCGTAGAGTAAGGGACGCTATTTATATGGGATGTACAGAAATGTACATACGAGCAAGGTGTTTGCAGTGATTAGCATAAATGCTGTACCTTTGCAGCGCAAGTAAGCGCTAGCTTATTTGCTGACCAACGGAGAGATGGCAGAGTGGTCGAATGTGGCGGTCTCGAAATCCGTTGTACCGCAAGGTACCGGAGGTTCGAATCCCTCTCTCTCCGCAATAAAGGGTGTAAATCAGCAAGTTATGCGACTTACACCCTTTTCTACACCCAGAAATATCGATAGCCTATAAGACGATAAACGAGCCCTTGGAGCTTCTTGATGGAGCCCAAAGGGCTCAGCTTATTTCCCACATTCTCCTAATACATCCTCCCTTTCCTGGGCTATTCGGGCGTGCTCATTTCGCCTATACATTTGCAGTGTCAGAGCTATTCAAGACGCTTGAGACTCTCGAAGACTCATAAAGACTACATTCAACTGGATTGACACCGCAATGTATAAGCAACTATGACACTACACGAACTCCTCGAGAAGCCCGTATGGCAGATGAAGGGTGAAGAACTACTCTTCCTCACCCAACAGAAAGTAATGCAACCAGAGGGAGCAGAATCCGAGATGTCTTCCGCCAAAGAAGAAAAGACACTTCGTTTACGGGACTATCTGGGCTTGCCCGACTTTTTGGGTGTAGCCTCCCCACGGCCAATCGCATCAAGCAGAGTGGAAAGATCGATCGGGCTATCACTCAAGTCGGACGAAAGATCATCGTCGATGCAGACCTTGCCCTTGAGCTAGCAGGACGCAAATCAGGAGGACGCAGATGAACGCTTGCACCCATTCCTGCGATCCATCACCCGATATGGAGGAAGTATGGAAACGCTCGCTCATCCGAGTTACTGACGAATTCACCCTCCCTCCCGTAGTGCTCCGTGTGGAGGATGCAATCATTGGCACGCTAGGGAACTTCAGCGTCTCTACAGGAAAAGCCAAGGCTAAGAAGACATTTAACGTCTGTGCGCTGGTGGCGGCAGCCCTCATCAATGGGCAGGTATTAGGATATCGAGCGAGCTTTCCTGAGACCAAGCGTCAACATCCTCTACTTCGACACCGAACAAAGCCCCATATCATTGCCAGCTCGTCATGCAGCGCATCTTACACTTGGCTGGACTTCCTCTTGACCGTGAACCCCAGCATTTACACTTCAGCCACTTGAGAGCCATCGCTGAGCCCGAGATCCGTAGGGCCATCATTCGCTACGCCATCTACCACACCCCTGATGTAGGGCTCGTCATCATTGATGGCATCCGTGATCTTATGCATGACATCAACAGCTCCACTGAAGCTACCAAGCTCGTCGGATAGCTAATGCAATGGACAGGCGAGCAGAACATCCATATCAGACGGTCCTTCATCTCAACAAAGGCGACGACAATGCACGTGGGCACATTGGCACTGAGCTAAACAACAAGGCTGAGAGCGTGCTACTTATTGCCAGGGATAAGGCTGACGCTGATAGGAGCATCGTATCCCCCGCGATCATTCGTTCAAAGGCTTTTCAGCCATTCGCCTTCAGATTATCAGAAGACGAAGGCATCTGCTTACCAAGCTGGATGGCGATTATACCGCTCAGCATGCGCAAGTAGTCGCTTACCAAGAACTCACCTATGAGGAGCACAGCAAAGCCTTACGAGAGGTGTTCGGTCAGGATAACGAATTAGGATATGGCGATCTACTTGATTGGCTTAGCTCTGCCTACGCTGCTACGACTGGGCATCCATACCGCCAGACGAAGCTCAAAGAGCTCCTTCGCTTCCTTCTCCGCAAAGGAATGGTCATCAAAGAGGGGCGAGGACGCTATCGCCTCAACTCAGACCGGCACCACTAAGTCCCAGGATTGGTCGGTCGGACGCAGGCTATATATACCTGACCATCCGACCAACCATAAATATAGAATGGTCGGACGGAAGGGGTGCCTATAGTAAACGTCCGACCGACCAAAGAAGAACCGCCAAAGAAAAAACAGCATGCAGCTACACGACATCAAGCAAATACCCATCGTGGACTACTTAGCACAAACTGGCTATAAGCCTAAGCTCACCAAGGGCGTGAACTATTGGTACTGCTCCCCTCTACGCTCAGAGCTCACGCCTTCCTTTAAGGTCAACGTGGAGCGCAACCAGTGGTATGACTTCGGCACAGGAGACCACGGAGACATCATCGACCTCGTTTGCGCTCTCCAGCATTGCTCCACAGCAGAAGCTATGAGACGGCTATCTGCGCTGAAGGGTGTACGGCTAGCACCGTCTTTTTCTTTTGGAGGAATAACTCCCCTAAGGTCACAAGCTCCCTCAATGGAGCTCATCAGCGTACAAGCCGTGAAGCACCCCAAGCTCTTGCTGTACCTCACGGAGCGAGGGCTACAGCCCTCTGATGCCTCTCCTTTCTTATCTGAAATCTATTACAAGGTCTCCGAGAAATGTTTCTTTGCCCTGGGATTCCCAAATGATGCTGGAGGATGGGAGCTACGTAATCCCTACTTCAAGGGGTGTTTTGCTCCTAAGGCCATAAGTACAATCAAAGGAACCGATAGTCACAAGCTACAGCTCTTCGAGGGCTTCATGGACTTTCTCTCTTGGCGGAAGCTTCACCCCGAGGGGCAAGCAGACAGTATCATGCTTAATTCGCTCACCCTACTTCCGAAACTCATACCCACACTTCATCCCTACGCTACGGTCGAGAGCTTTCTTGATATGGACGAAGCAGGGGATCGAGCAACGAAACAACTCTTCGACGCTGGGCTACCCGTCAAGGATATGCGAGCGTGCTACGCTCCCTATAAAGACATCAACGAGTCTCTCATTCTAGCCGAGCAAAGGAAGAAGATCCTCACTCCGCGCAAGCGAGGACTACGTCGATAAATCAATGTGCTCAGCTCCGCAATTAGAAGAGGTCAATCGTCGAGATCTCGAGATCTCGAGAAATTCACTAATCGAGATATCGATGTCTCGAGCTTAAGTTTGCTCGAGCGCTGAAAAGCAAACAGAGTGATCGGTAGAGGCGATGAAGCATTCCCTTCTTGATACTGGCGAGGTGTGTCTTTGTCCCACAAATTGCCATTTGTCCCATAAAAACTCTTGCCCCTTTGGGGGATCAATCACTCCGAAGTCATGATAACGAAGCCAGACAAAAGATGAAACAGAACAAGCCTGACGGAAGATGTGCCACCTGCCCTCGATGGGAACAGATGGCACATCAGAATACCCAACCCCGAAGACCAGCAGAAGCTCATTGAGCTATACCGAAGGTCGGGAGCAAAGACAAAATCAGACTTCCCTCGCGCTCGACTCCTAGACGAGAGCTAAGGAATCATCATCGAGGATGAATCTGCAGAGGAGTACTACCGAAAACTCTCTAACATCACAGCGTCAGATTCAGAAGATCGGCATCCTCTACAACCAAACAGTGAGGGCTATCAACAGCTACCACTCGGTCAAAGGGCAGCCCAGGTAATGCTTCAACGGTTAAAACAGTTCTCACAGCAAAATAATCACCCTTTTGAACAGCAAAGCCATCAGCCTAACGCTGAGACTACCGGAAAGCGATGATTGCTGAGATATCAAGCTCGCAAATCTAGCTGGATTCCTTGGCACAATTTCAAAAGGTTGATGCTGGAGGAGCGAGCGTTCTCCTTGCTGAAGGCTTATACTGAGAACCCTGGCGCGCCTATACCCCGTTTAGTCTTATTCGTATGCAGGCGCTCATCCGCACAATATCGCACGATATAAAGGTCAAGGTCGAGAGCTTTTGCATAGCAGTGCTCACACCTGCTTCAATGATGAGGATACTACCATGCAAGGCATCCCACCCAATACTCGGACTTTGCCGAAGGATTCGGGAACGATAACTAGCTTCCGATGCTATGCTGTGAGCATAGCATCGGGGGCTCTGTTGCTCAGTCTCAACGAAGCTTATATCTCCTCTATCTCCACCGCTATCAAGGCTGTCCAAGCTGTCTCGGCCTTGGGCAAGCCTCTCTCCCGAAAGCCCTTCGCATGAGAGGTAAAGCTACCAGCTCTAAGACGTATACGTTTTTACTTGCAAGACGTATACCTTTTCGATCGGCACAGACTATACGTCTAGCGATTCACCAGTAGCTACCCTTTCCCAACGAAAAACAGGCCTTCTTCCAGCAACTTTTGCCCCTTTCCTCCTTAGAGAGCATTACGCAAGCCCACCTCTTTACAGCGCTTCGACCTTCCACCTTCAAACCCTCAGCTCTAAAGCCGCCATAAGGAAGAAAGAGAGAGAAGTGAATAGGTGGGCTTGCAAGTAACGATATCAGAAAGGATGAATGCCGGAAACGTTAGGAACAAACATTTCCGGCACCAGCTTTTACGATAAAACTAGATTAGGACTTTTTGTCCTATTGCTATTTGGTAGCTGGAAACCATCTTCGTGTGTTATTGGCAATCCTTACTAACATCAACATCACCGAAACTTCGACCAGCACGCCCACCACTGTAGCCAGTGCTGCACCAGATTGCAAACCCAAAAGAGAAATAGCCACAGCAACTGACAATTCAAAGAAATTATTTTCGCCCCAATCATTCCGGCAGGTGCGGCAAACATCATGGGGTAATTTCCACCATTTCGCCCAACCGTAAGCAACGAAGAATATCAGAACCGTTTTGCAACACAAGCGGAACTGCAATCAATACAGATATGCAGGGGGTTGTTCAGTATCGTTTCTCCTGAAATGAAAATAGGATAATAAGTGTTAATAGCAATCCACCTACCGTGGAGTTATTAAATTTCTGACAACATGTTGTTGAAATACTCCACACCTTTGCGGCGGATAAACCACTATTCGGTGACGACCCCGGCTGCAAGTGGTATCACAACAAACAGCACCACGTGATGCAAACAGAGTGTCCCACGGATAGATACGCCGCCAACGCCCAGCAAGAAAAGCTACGATAGCATACGCCACCAATACGATTAAACTCGTTCACTGCTACTTGTACCAGTGTATAAGCGGATCGCCTTTAGTAAGGTAACTCCACACGAATCACGTAGCTGCACAAGGTGCAGCCCCCAATAATACCGCCCCTGGCTACATATTCTTTCGGCTAATCCGGCAGGTATAAAGGCTTTGAAAAGCCACATAGAAGAACAAATAAGCTATTCCGAAACATGGTAAATGGCTTTATCAGCCAATTTGTAACACACAGTGACTATAATTCCTTTCGGACGCTTGCCGACATTCTTAACACTTTGAAAATCTACTTTTAGCATCATCGATAAATCATTAACGAAATCAGGATTGCCACGGCATAGACACGTTGGTATATTCAAATTTGTTTATATGTTTGCAGGAATTGCCGGGAGCCACTGTCCCACGGCAATTCCAATAATGATGCACAAGGAACCCAGATAGTCAGATATTTTTCAAAAATCCAATTCCTTGTTTCTTTCCATATGTTATAGTTTTACTTTGAGAGTTTCAGCATGCGTATCGCGCCTCTAATGACGATGAGAAAGACATGATGCCTTATGATCAAATCAGGGGCGTTGCTGTTCAATAGTCCAACTCAACAGCCCCTGCAACGATGACTCCTATATTGACAATGACATCGTTGGCTGAGAAAATAACACTGGCTTGTATGTAGGGCCTCCTTGTTTTTCGTGCGCTGCAACAACCATAGAGAGGCTGTATTGGCGATTAGTGCAATGAACGAGATGACAATCATAACTAAAAAGTCTGGGGCGTTTCGAGGCCCATAAAGCGTTTGATAACTGATGAGCCCCAATACAGCCAGTGAAATTTGAAGGTAGCCACTGAGTTTTTGCTACTTTTTGCTGACGGGCTATAGTTGTTCCAACAGCCATCAGACTCATGCCGTAAACCAAAGCATCTGCCAACATATCCAAACTGTCTCGCGACCAAGCCCATCGACTGGGAGATGATGCCTGTTGTGGCTTTCTATGATGAAACATAAAAAGTTGATGACGAGCACCCAACACAACATCCCGTCTCTGAACTTTGGAGGTGGTTTCAGACTTTGCTTCATCGCAGAGAGAAGATGCTGTTAGCTTGGCACCGAGGTTTAATGTTTCAAGTTGTTCCTGAATCGACTTCACTTCCCCGTGATGGATGACAACTAAGCTGTTCTTTCCGCCAAGTCGAAATCGAGACGCTCCACTAAGGGGCTATTGCCTAATTTCAGACGGATTAAATTTTTCCTCGCATGGGCAATCCATCTTTGGAACATTGAACTTAGAGATATATTGGTGCATTATTCTTGTTTTTCCTTGGATATGGTCGATGTAGAACTGATAGAAGCGGGCTTTTATTTCATCCCGTACCCGATGAAATTCACTGTTTATAAACTCCGGCGTTCCGGTTGCTTCTGATGGGTCGTCAAATCCTATATGCAGCCTGTTCCTTACTTCACCCGTAAACATCGGGCAGCTTTCGTTTGCCCCACCGCAGACCGTAATAACATAGTCCCATTCCTGTCCTATATATAGGTTTACACTTTTAGGGGTATGGTGGGTTAAATCTATACCCATTTCATCCATAACCTTTACCGCCATCGGATTAACCTTTTCAGCAGGTTTTGTTCCTGCTGAAAAGACATCCGGTTTATTGTCAAATGATTGCAAAAAGCCATGTGCCATTTGGCTGTGGCAGCTATTTCCTGTACAAAGAATTAAAATCTTCATGTTTTTAGTTGTTTTTCCAAGCTATCAGGGCAGCATTTCCCTTTGATAATTCTTCTACTTTCTTAATCCAAGCCAATTCATTTTGCGCCTTTTGCCCGCAAGAAAGAATTTTCGGTGCCTGTTAATGACAAGCAAGCATTCACGACCCACTATTTATTATTAATCCCGGCACGTTGTAAGTCCATTTGCAAACGTTCGGCTTCAAATACGGGTGTTGCTTCGGGCAGGGTCACAATAACAATTTCTGTTTCCTGTGGGTTTCTTAAACGTGGTAACAGCTTTCTTACGGAAGCGGGAGTGTCGCCCTTGAGTACGTTGTACTTCCTTATGGTAACTTTCCGTTGCATCCAGCACAACAAAAGTGTGTCCGGTAGGCGCGGTGTCAATGACTACGACTTCTTTTTCTGCTTTATCAACAATTTCAGCAAAAGCTCGGAATACTGCAATTTCCTGCGTACACGGTGAACGCAAAATCTTCTTCAATATATTCCATATCTTCGGCTGTCATTGTTTCCGCAGCTTTACTGCGAACCCTCGTTTTTATAGGCTTCCAACACTTCTCGCTTCGTCAATCCGGCTTACCGTAATGCCAGCCTGAACAGCCAGGTTATAATTCAGATGGTTTGCCGGATCAGTCGTGGTAAGATGCACCCTTTGCTCCCAGTTTTTGTTAATTTCAAGGCGATTTCAGTGGCTAAAGTGGTTTTTCCCACGCCACCTTTTTCCCCATAGTAAAACAACCCTTTTTCCTGATTGATAGAGGTCGTTTACCAGTTCATCCATCCCTTTGGCATCGTTCATCCGCTGATAGTTCGCATCATTTGTTAGATTATCATTGTAAAGCATCCGGCGGATATTCGCAATATCAGATAGATTGTATGACCGCAAAGGAACATAATAAGACGGATATTCCAGCAGTTCCGCAGGGGGTCTGTTTCAGGCATTTTGCTGCCTGTCATATATCTGTTTTTGATACATTATCGGCTTCATCTAATTGCAGCAAAAAGCCCATTTGATTACCAATAGCTGGTTTTTAATTCCGAGTAATTGCAATTCATGTGAAGAACGTGCGGCTTCTTTCAATGGAGCGATTTCAGGACGGCTAACCAATACTAAGCGGGTTGCGTTTGCATCCGAAAGTGTTTCAACTGCTTGCTTATAGATACCTTTCCGTTCTTCCAAACCGGATAATTGACCTAAGCAAGATGCACCGTGCGTACTCACTAATGAATGTACTCCACGCTGATGGTAGTTGTAACATTCGTAACGTGTGTCCCGTGGGAGCTGTATCAAAGATAATATGGTCGTACTCTTTTGCTTTATCAGCATCCGTGATAAAATCGGAAAACTGGTTGAAAGCCGCAATTTCTACCGTACAAGAGCCTGAAAGTTGTTCTTCCATATTCTGAATTACACTTTCGGGCAGTTGTCCCCGGAAAGGAGCAATAACGCTTTCTCTGTATTCGGCTGCAGCCTCTTCCGGATCGAGATTAACGACTGTTAAGCCGGGTACTTCTTGAATATCCGTGCCGTGTCCGTTCAGTGTTTGATTAAACACATCTTGCAGGTTTGAAGCCGGGTCTGTACTGATAAGAAGTATTTTTCTTTCCATTATCTGCCAAGCCTACCGCAGTCGCACAAGCAATCGAAGTTTTTTTCCAACACCGCCCTTTCCGGTGAAGAAAAGGTATTTCGTCAAATCTATATCTGATAAGTTAAATGTCTTTCATTTTCACACAATTAGCTGATGAGTACTCATTTTTACTGGCATAAAATCCAAAATTGATACCCGTCCATTCACTCATTTGTTTTAGTGGTGGGATAGGTTTTTGAAACAGCGATTTCACCGTCCACTAAAGTAATCGGCAGTGCATCCGCTCCATGTTTTTTGCAGATGCTCGTTTACCGTCTTATTACTTACGTATACTTGCGGTTCGTCACGTAAATTGTGACGGGTAACGATGATACCCCGTTTCTTCAACGTTTCAATAACAACCGCAATGCGCATTAATTCAGGACTAATATTTGCTCCACAAAGACCCGTAGGGCAACACATTGCGGGGTCGAAAAATTTCTATCTTCTTCATACTGTTTTTATTTAAAATGATATTCTATGTTTATAGATGAAAGACTACTGCATAATCTGCAATAGCTTGTTTGGTAGTTTCTGTACAATGCTTTTACAGCTTGAACACCCAGTTCCTAATACTTTAATTTCCATTGTCATTCTGCTTTAAAGTTAAAATAATTGTTTGTGGTTCTGCAGAACCACGAACATCTATTCAAAAAGGTTCTGTTATTCACTGCACGATGTACCCTTGCACTTACAGTCCCCTAAAAAGCCGCAAACAATTTTCGGGCAAGTTCCCAGTTCTCCCAGTTTATACAATACCGGACTTTGGGCGTTTCTATTTCCCCTGAATTAAGCCAGCTTCTTTCAATTCTTTTCAAATGCTGCGAAAGCGGTTGCTTTAGCAATAGGTAGTTCTTCGTGAATATCGCCGAAGAAGCAACTATCTTGTTTTTGCCAAGAAAGCAAGAATAGCCATCCGTGTCGGATGTCCCATTGCTTTGGCAAAACCGAGCAATCTGTTCCTGATCTGTTGTGTACCGCTTCTTTCATTCAATTCTCCCTTCTTCTTTGTTATTCGTAAATTACGAACAATATTTTGAATAGCCAAATAATGCGATATGCTTTTTCAGATAGGCGCAAGGTGTAGGAGTGGCAATGGGGGTAACAACGAAGCGTACGTGTATGATTGTTTTGTTGCCTTTGTACTCACAACGAGTACTGAAAAATGTCTCGTACTCCAAAAACTGTGATATAGGAAGCTGGTTTCTATCATAAGTATCGAAATAGTAATGGTTAACTTTTTCAATGGCACTAAAGATAGAGCCAGCTTTTTTCCCCTGTTCCACAGTTAAGTCATCACACAAAAATCTCGGATGAACCAAATAAAACTTTAGAAGAATGAAAGGGCTAACGTCTGAAATTTTTCTTTATTGGTTTCATTTATCTAGTTGTTAGTACCGAAGTGTACATAACAGATTTCGAGTCTTGAATCAATCCAGTAAGCTTCTCAAGAGCTTCATTTTTCACTTATGATATTCTTCAATAAATCCCTATTCAGCCGTGGATTCGACCCTAATAAATAACATGAGGTCTTCTGGCTCAAGAAGCTCTTTTGAAGTCTGTTTATTATCTGCCTACGTACGAGCCATTGGCTCGCGAAGCGCCTAAAGACGGGGCTGCTTCGCTGCCAAAGTTAGCCCTTTCAGCGGGGAGTACGGCGGGGAGCAGAGGCGCCATCGAATATAGGGCTTGCGGAGGGAGGGATGCAAACCACTACTCGTTCGGGGTGCAAACACCGAGACCCTAAGCTTGGATGCAGTCTGATCCAGCTCATAATTGATTGAACTTACTCATGGCATTAGCTCTGATGTCGTCCGTCAATGTCGATGTAGGGCTTCATCGCCCTTGTAGTCACTGTGCCCCGTCCACTTTCATCACGACTTGAGGAGGGATACCCCAAAGCAAGCGCATTACAGATAAAGGTGCGTCGGCCAGCGTGCGTACCGAGTAGGGCATATTTAGGAGTCACCTCATCGATACGCTCGTTCCCTTTATAGTAGGTCTGGCGGATAGGTTCATTGATACCAGCAAGTTCAGCAAGCTCCTTGAGGTACTCATTCATCTTCTGGTTGGTGATCACGGGCAGTGCCTTGTCGTGCTCAAATACCACATCCTGATACTTCTCCAAGATAGCCTTACTGTGCTTATTGAGCTCGATGACCAGACTGTCAGAAGTCTTGATCGTAGTGACTTCGATATGATCTTCCTTGATGTCGCTTCTTCTGAGATTGTAGACATCTGAGTATCGCAGTCCGGTAAAGCACTGGAAGAGGAAGACATCACGCACACGATCAAGCGACTGCTTCGCTGGAGGGATCTCGAACTCTCGAAGCTTCGTCAGCTCCTCCCAAGTCAAGAAGATGATCTTCTTCTGCGTATCCTGAGCTTGGGCCTGAAGGTATCGTAAGCATTGTTCCTATGCATTCCCTGGCTGAAGCTCCAACGTAGAAACCACTTCAAGAAGCTGAGCTGCTTCCCGATCGTGCTATTGCGCATCTCGCGTACTTCTCGGAGGTAGCGCACATACTCCGTCAGACCAGCCTCGTTGAAGAAGGGAGAAGCTAAGGTCTGCTCGGAAGGCTCTAAGGTGATTCTTCACCGCAGCAAACTTCTCATAGGTGGCGATGCGTCCAGTCGTTCTGCCGACCACAGACACGTGACAGAACTCATCAAAGACCTTATAGAAAGTCGTTCTGAAGCATCAAGCTTATCGAAGTCTGGTTCCACCTGTACATCGTCAGGGCTATGGCGGGCATTGAAGGCGCTCTTAACATCCGCTGGGCTTGGCATGACCTCGGCCACTTCAAAGCGCTTGAAGATCTCTTGTATCTCGCATAGTACCCCAAGAGTGCAGCGTTGATCTCTGAGGCTGATTAGCTAAGCTTTGTTCGTGCATCCGTTCTTTACTCGTTGCTTATCTGCATCCCATTTTGGCGACATCGATACGATAGCCCGTAGTGAACTCTATCCGCTGGGAAGCAAAGTTCACTCGCATACGGATAGGGATCGTTCTCAACGATCAGGATACCGTCCTTCTTCCGGCTCTCCAGAGCAAAAGATGATATTGCGCTTGATATTCATAATCTCGGTGTATAGTTTACACACCCAAAGATACACCCAAATAAGGATATCGCAAAGGAGATCCCTATGATACCTACACTTTTAAAGGAACACCCCCATATATACAACTGATAAACAACACTTTGAGATCAAAATCATATCTATGATAGTTCAGAGAAAGAGCCTCTCTCCGCAAAGAGGCTTCAAAGTGACTGCAAAATGGTCATCACAGAAGCCTTCAAATACAAGGGTAAATCGTTGTAGGACATGGTCTTACAACGATTTTCTTTTGTATGCAGTCCATAGACCTGACGGCTTACCCCTAGGTCTAATCGTCATCAATCGGTCAAATTCTGCTACAGAAACTGCTACACAAATCGAGTCGTAGCAATTTGTGTAGCAGTGACGGCTAAATGAAGGGCTATTTGAAGGCCGCAACGTTCTCTCATCCAATGTGTAAGTAAGTAACTTTGTAGCATCTGCTACACTAAGGAATGATGCATTATGAGACAATCGTTCAAGGGTGTCCTTCTACCTACGCTCCAACTATGAGAACAAAGAAGGCAAGTCGCCCGTCATGCTACGGATCTTCCTCGGAGGAGCGATGAGCAATCTTGGCTCCACGAAGATCTTTGTAGACAAGGCTCAGTGGAATAGCAGACCCAGCCGGCAGAAGGGACGCTCCTCCGAAGCCCTCGCTGTCAATGCTAACCTAGATGCCATCTCCACCAGCCTCCACTCCCTCTACCACAAGTACCAAGACGACCAAACGATCTCGCTGGACAAGCTCCGCTCCGCCTACCTCGGATAAATCCAAGAGTTCAGCACCTTTCTCCCTGTCTTTGACAAGTTCATCGATGACATCCGTCAGCGCGTAGGGGCACACCATCAGCAAGGAGAGCTTGCAGAAGTACAGCGTCTTGCGTAGACACTTCTTCGAGTTCCTAGTATACAGGTATAAGCGCTAAGGACATCGGGCTGATGGAATTCACGCCTGCCATCATCCAGGACTTTGAGCTATACCTCACGACAGTGGCTCTGTGTGCCTACAACACCGCCGTCAAGAAGATGAAGACCTTGAAGACCGTCACCATCACTACAGTGTCCAAACTCATGTGCAATTGGAATTTGCCATGACTAAATAGTAACCAAATGAAGTAATCCAGTGCGAAGTAGTCCAATGCATGAAATTCCAAAAGTAAATTCATGAGGATAACTAACATATGGGTCTAAATTAGTCTCCAAGAAGGAAAAGACTTATATCCGAGGAAATATTTACGAACCTTTCCCCACAAAGAATGGAGTGTCACATAACTCTGTCATAACAGTATGCTTTCTCTTTGTCTATTATCCTTTTGAGTGAGAAAATCCTGAATTGCTAGGATATGGCATGGATACAAAAACGTTTTACCATAATCGTCAATTCGGCATCCAAACAAGGGGTAAAGATACTCTTTTGAAAGCAAAAGACTTCTATCTGACAAGGAAAACAATTCATGTTTCCCTGCCTATCTTCTATGGGGGTACACAAAAACAGGCATACTATGAGGTGCTAAATTGTTCTTCGGGGAATGAAGTTCTAATCTTATTCTTGACAGGATCGACCACCACTCGTAGCTTTTCTTCCCCTTTAGTACCTACTCTTCGTCCAAAATCCTTTTCATAGACTATTCTGCCATCGGGCTGCGCCGTCTTTCTGTCAGGTTGTAATGGTACGTTCTTCTAACTTTTTGTTGTTCTTAGGTTTCGCATATTTCCCCAATGCGCTGTGTAGATATTTTAGGCTGATGCTTAATACGACTGATGAGAGAAGAGAAAACACGCTCTTTATCTGATTTAAGATCTAGGGAGTCTCCGTCATCAAAATTCCCCATTCAAGACCTGCAAGTTGAGCACTATTGTCTATGCTAATTGCTTCTTTGATTCCGAGATTTTCATCAAAGCTACTTTGCCATGTGTCGAATAGACGAGACAGAATTTTAAACAATAAGTTCCATTCTGCAGTAAATGTGATTGTCATTGATATGCGATTCTTTATCTTATAGTATGGTTCAACCCCTATCTTATCGACAGAAGTATTTCCCATTAAAGATAATAACTCAGAATGCACTGTCTCTACATGCCTTTTGTGAACAATTAGTGTCAGCGTATATTTCCTCTGTTTCATCTTTTAATCGAACTCTTTAGTGCGGAATTCGCCTGAGAGACACATTTATGATATGCGTCAGCATGGAGGGGGCTATACTCGGATGAGGTACTGCTACACTTGATTCTTTTTACCCTTAGTCATTGCCATGAGATCCTTTAGGAACTGCTCTCGGGAGGCCTTACTCTGCTTGGGCAGGTTCTTAATGAACTTATATCCCGCTAGCCCTGCATTCTTGAGGCCTCGGCCTCCCCTTACTACCTATAGCCTTATTCTATCAGTAAGCGAATATACCAACCATCACCCAGTGATTTCATTTTTGCATCTGAATTGCGATCCTTATAATATTCTCTCAGTGTACATGAATGAGGGGATTGTGTCACCATAAACATCCTGAAATGGGTGCATATAAACATATTCTAAATTGTACTGAAAGCACTGTTTCCCCCAGAAAAAAAAGTAATGAAGACTATCCCATCATATACTGCGATCGACTTGCAATCAGCTTCTTTAAGCAGTTCTTGAATCATTCGATCAGATTTATACTCTGAGGTAACTAGTGCCAAGTCTTTGATTCGATCAAAGCAACTCTTTGTGTTGCTTAAAGTGTCCTATAGTCTCCTGATCACTAGTTGATCCTTGCTGGTTGCCCCCAGCAAGAAGTAAAAAGAGAAGAAAGAGTAGTACTAATGATGGTCGCATTTCTTTACTGAAAGTATAGGTAATCCTTTCAAGTTGGAAGTAGATCTTATTTCTTCTCATACGTCTGACTTTTTGTCTCTGCACATCCGGACTTTTTCTGCCATTTGAGAGAAGGAATCCTATCGACACATCGCCCCGGGGCTTAGACCCTCACCTATATGCTACTCCTTGTCTCCTGTTACTTTATAATGCTCACCTCTGCTTTCGACAACTCGACAAAGCTCAATGTCGAGATCTTCTCTCGTTCTATAAATGCTTTGAATCGCTCAGATACAACAATGAAGAGCATGTTCTTCGGCTGAAAGATGTCAATACTAGGGTAGATGCTAGAGCAAGGTTAGAGGAGGCCAAGGTAATCACGTGTATCAGACAGCTTTTTAATTTCCTGTCTCTACCACTAATAGCTCCCATGCTTGGGGTGCACTTCGGACTAAATCTTCTGAGTTTGCTCCTTGTCAGATGCTAGTTTATAGAGGATTTGCCTTTTCGGATAGAACAAAGGGATCTTCGCTATCCAAATTCCAAGACTGCCAATCAATGTCCACCATTTCTTTACAATGGCTCTTCTATACCCAGTTATCCCCGAGACATCAGATGATTCCAATAGCGTCTTTTATCCTATCTGTTACAATGATATTACAAGTATTAGCCATGTATATATCGGGGAAATATGGGCCAGCCCGTTCTATTTCAGGGATCTCAAATCATCATAGTGCTCATCTAACACCCTTAAGAGGCCTGAGAATAGCATATCCCCACTAATCCCCCAGGGCATCGACCTATTCTTTAGCAGATAATACTTCATCGTAATTTCTTCTTCCTGAGTAGCTGTCGTTCCGTCGCCCAGCTTTTTGCCTCAAAAGCCACAGGTTTTTCGCGACAGAATGTTCTGCGCTCGGTGGGTAAGGCTTAGGTGCTTGGCAAGCAGTCTAAATAAGCCCTTCGAGGCGAAGTCCCTAGGCCTGCTTCATAAGGTACCTGCCGAAGCCGCCCTAGGGAACTGCGCTCGGAAGGCTCTCTTAGCTTGCCCGCCAAGTCCCTCAACCGCCCGTCCTCATTTCCGATTCTGCCCCGAGCTGAGGGGCGAATTACCTCGAAGTAGATCTCGTCGAGCGGAGACTGAGTCCCTAAGCCTTGTGAGCGTGTGGTGTAGCCAGCCGCAGCGCCCTGCCTCTGATCGACTGCTCCTGGCACATGGAGAGCAGTCTAGATGGACTCATACAAAGCTGCTTCTCCCGTCGGCGAGGACAGGCTCGGGCTAGCATCTCACCTGGAGCCAGGAGTATACCTACAGATTATACTTGGGTTCGATGGTTGGGAGCACCTCGGCCTTTAGCTTCTCGTAGTAGGGAAGCCACTTATCATTTCTTCCCATTGTAGAGCCACTCGTCGCAAAACTTAACCTTAGTTTCAGTTAAGTTAGCGAATCATTGCAGAGCTTGGAAATGATTAGACCTCGAAAGAAAGCATCTGTATTGCCTTCTAGTATACCCTTGTGAGGATACTGCCAAGTTAGTCCAGCTTCGACCAATCCATCCATCCGCTTGAGAACATTCGGCAGGTAGGAGTAGTGCTGTACGAAGTCCGCACCTTCGCCATTGATATAGCCAAGATACCAGTTACAGTAATCCTCTATCTGTTCCTCGGTATCCATATCTGCTGTTTGATACTCATCAACGAACGTGCTGTGACTTATTGTTGGGGTTAGTATTGTCCCTCTATGTGTCTGCCAAAGGGAAAGGATAGTTCTCATCTGCAACCCTCTGCTAGTATCAGTTCTACCTCGTCATGGGTAACCATAGCTTTCTCTTGAGTTTATCCACCCCAAGTTGAGGAAGACAATCGCCCATGCGTAGTTACGCCATCTTGGGGTAGATAGTATCGTATTCCATCGGCTATCCGAGCTTTGTATCCTCTCGGCTGAGGACCGCATCGATACGCTCTAAGGTGAGCTTCTTTCTTTCTGACTTTAGCATTGTCTAAATATTATACTTGGGTTCGATCGTTGGGAGTACCTCAGCCTTTAGCTTCTCGTAGTAGGGAAGCCACTCGTTATTTGTCCCATCATAGATACTTCTGCAGAACCTAACTTTGCTCTCGAAGTTCGATTCTGGATCATTACAGAGCTTAGCAATGATTAGGCCTCGGAAGAAAGCATCCAAGGTCCAGTCGAGGATGCCCTGTTTGCCATTTTGCCAAGATAGCCCTTGACTTTAAAGAGTTCATCCATGCGCTTGAGGGACATTCGGCAGGTAGGGAGTAGTGCTGTACGAAGTCTGCTCCTTCGCCATTGATATAGCCGAGGTACCAGTTGCAGAATTCTCCCACTTCCTCTTCTGTATCAATCGCCACCAAAATGATACTTCCGGATGAAGCTATGGTGACTGACCGTGCTCGTCAGTATTGTCCCTCGATGCATATCCCATGGAGGAGGTGGTGCTCATCTGCGACCCGCTGCAATAGGGAGTTCTACTTCATCATGAGTTATTCTTGCACGGTGAAAAATCTATAAAAGCTGTACTTCTTCTGAAAGCCAAGTGACCAAGTGACGGTTATCCCATCTTGATGCAGATAGTACCACATGCCATCAGCTTTTCTCGTCTTATAGCCCTTCGCCTTCAGGACGGGGGTCGATACGCTCTAGGGTGAGCCTTTGTCTCTCTGCTCTTTCCATCTTATTTGATTCTATTGATTGTTATGTGCGTGTCTATCCTTTTGGGCAGCGACCAAGTCGAAGTTTTGGTTTCCTTATGAATGCTGGTGCGAAGATAGGAAAGTTTCTTAAAAGACATTGGCTTACAGGCTACATATCAGGAGAGAGGACATCTCAGCCGCTAGTGCAAGCACGAGAAGACACTCAGGCTGCCACAGTTCGCCGAAGGTTTTAGCCTAACTCTGCCTGCAAAGTGTTACACCTCCTCGTGAGAATACAAAGGGGAAAGGTGCACCACGATCCTCAAGTATGCTGGTGATGAATACAAAGCGAAGCAGCAGGCGGCGCCTGCTCAGGGCGGACTTACTCTATTCCTCGCTCTTGATCGTAGTCGTCTATGTGACGGTGCTTAATAGCTTCGTCTATGATGCCTATTGGGCGGAAAAGATAGAGCGTGCCTTTGGGCTACTAGATCAGCTCCAGCCTAAGGAGCTGGGGCTAGCTATTAGCGATGCCGACTACCGAGAGTGGGGACTAAACCTATGTGATGTATCCAGCGTTTTTCTGATGAGCTGGTCTGGGCTTAGCTTCTACGCTATGAGCATGCTCATTCTGCTGCTCCATCTGCTGCCGCTCTTATTCGTGAGGAGCAGATACCTCTATCTGATTACATTCGCCTTAGATGCTTTCTACTGGGGGATATACCTTTATGCCTTCGGATGGGGAGCCGTGCGCTATCCCTTCTATGGCTTCTTTCCTGCCATTTGTCTTGTCCCTGCTCTCTTGTTGTTGATGCTTGGTGTCAGACTAAGCCAATATAGGGCGCTCTTTAAGGAAGCATGGGTTGGGAGTCCTTGGAGAGCATAGGCTAAGCGGCCTAATGGACCAGCTGCTTAGTTTGCTCCCAGGAATGGGAGCGGTCTTTGCCCCTAGACCTTGCCTTGGACCCCTCATCAGAGCTCGAGGAAGCCGCTACGGAATGGGGGCGTGCTGAGGGCTATCAGTCAGTGGGCTCAGGGGCATCGGTCAAGACGCCGAAGGGTATCACTTGGCACGCTGAGGGGTATCAGTAAGAAAGCCCAGTCAGCTGTCGGACGATCGTCTGACAGCTGGCTGGGCTTCTTTTGGGCTACAAAGAGGGGAGCTTGAGACTCCTTGGCCTCTATGCGAGGCCTGTGGAGCTTACTTCTGCTTCGAGGCTGCGGAGGGACGAGGGGCTCAGGAGTGCCTATCCAAGCAATGCCTTCGTCCAAGGTGTGGATCTCTGTCATGGAGAGCTGACGACGGATATCCTGGATCGAGCACTTGACGCGTAGTCACCTGCCAAGCCCGCGACATCAATGCGGCTGGCTGCGATCAGCAGCTCTGGGATAGTGTCGGCGAAGGCGCTATAGGAGTCACGATGCTGCGACATTGCCTTGGGGATGTAGAGTAGGGGATGCGGTGGCTGCACTTGATGCGCCCGGAGGAGTTCGGCTAGAGGGCGGATAGATCGCCGCGCCGTAGGTGTAGCGGACGCAGTGCGGGGCAAGGGCCGCCCATGCGATCGAAGCTGCAATGGTCGGCAGGGTGCTGGTCCATGGTCACGACGATAGCGTCGTAGTCCTGCTCGTGCTGCTCGACCCAGCGGGTCAGGAAGTCCATGGCCTCCGTAGCGCCGGGGACAGCGAGGTGCGCTGATGAAGTCGATCTGCGGATCGATGATGAGGAGTACGTTCATGTGTCTTTGAGGCTGTAGTTAGGATTGAGTCTCCCCAGAGGGAGTAGGGTATGGGAGGATAGCATACAGGCGGTAGTCCCCTCGGCGAGGAAACGACCGCCTGTATGCTTGGCTAATTATCTGTACACATCAGAGCTCGAGGTCGAGGTCGAACTGCTCGTGCCAAGGCAAGCCCTGCGTCATGAGCTGCTCCATGAAGGGATCTGGATCGAATTCCTCGACGTTGTAGACCCCAGGCTTGCGCACAGTCCCTTGAAGAACATCAGTGCACCGATGGTCGCTGGTACGCCCGTCGTGTAGCTGACGCCCTGAGCGCCCGTCTCCTGATAGGCGGCCTGATGGCTGCAGTTGTTCCACGTAGTAGGTCTTCTCCTTACCATCCTTGATCCCGCGGGATGCAGCAGCCCGATGGAGGTCTCGCCCGTGTAGTTCTCGCCGAGCTCACCGGGGTTGGGGAGGATGGCCTTGAGGAACTGGATGGGGACGATCTCTACGCCGTTGTAGAGGACGGGGTCGATGCGGGTGATCCCGATGTTCTGCATGACACGCAGGTGCGTCAGATACTCCCTGTCCGAAGGTCATCCAGAAGCGTGCACGCTTGATCGTGGGGTAGTTCTTGACGAGTGACTCGAGCTCTTCATGGTAGAGGAGGTAGGGACTCACGTACGCCGATGTTGGGGGTAGGTCAGCGGCTTATGAATCTCCTGAGGCTCGGTCTCGCGCCACTGGCCATCCTCGTAGTACTTACCCCTTCTGCGTGATCTCACGGATGTTGATCTCGGGGTTGAAGTTGGTGGCGAAGGCCTTGTGGTGGTCGCCGCCATTTGCAGTCTACGATATCGAGGTAGTGGATCTCATCGAAGTGATGCTTGGCTGCGTAGGCCGTGAAGACACCCGTCACCCCTGGGTCGAAGCCACAGCCGAGGATGGCCGTCAGACCTGCTTCCTCGAAGCGCTGCTTGTAGGCCCACTGCCAGCTGTATTCGAACTTAGCCTCGTCCAGCGGCTCATGAGTTGGCCGTGTCGAGGGTAGTTGACGCCGGCCTCTAGGCAAGCGTCCATGATATGGAGGTCCTGGCAGGGCAGGGGCTACGTTGATGACGAGCTCAGGCTTGAAGGACTTCATCAGCGCCACCAGCTCGGGACGTTGTCGGCGTCCACAGCTGCGGTCTGTATCTTGACGTTCTTGATCTCGGAGGCGATCTTGTCGCACTTGCTCTTGGTGCGACTAGCGAGCATGATCTCGGTAGAAGACATCACTGTTCTGCGCCACCTTCTTGGCTACTACCGTGCCGACACCGCCGGCACCGATAATGAGCACTCTTCCCATAGGCTAGGTCTTAAAAGTCTATATGATTACTGAATGTTGCACTCTGACGTAGCTCGAGAGCGGTCTCCCTTTGTCCTCAGCTTGGGGCTAAGACGCTCTAGACTACAGCGCAAAGACTACAGGTGCACTACTTGATCGCGAGCTCCAGCACGCGCTCCTCCCCTAGGTAGCCCTCGAGGCGATCTCCGATGGCTACGGGGCCTGTGCCCGCAGGGGTGCCGGTGAAGATGAGGTCTCCCATGCGCAGCGTCTGGTAGCGGCTGATGTAGGCGATCAGCTGGTCGATGCTGTGGATCATGTGGCTGGAGTCGGAGCGCTGCACCTCGAGGCCGTTATGCTGTAGGGCAAAGGGAATAGGGCGCTCGGATAGCCGAGGGTCTCCTTGTCGATCCAGCGCCCGACGACAGCGGAGCCGTCGAAGAACCTTTGCGCTAAGCCAAGGCTTCCCCTCCGCAATGGCTGCTCGCTGCAAATCGCGTGCGGTGAAGTCTATACCTAAGGTGATGTGCTGGTAGTAGCGGTGGACAAAGCGCTCGGCGATGCACTTGCCCACGCGGCAGATCTGTACCACGAGCTCAGCCTCGTAGTCGATCCTAGAGCCCATGTCGGGCAGGAAGAAGGGCGTGCCCTGCTTGAGCAGCACATCGCCCTTGTGGGAAGAAGAGAGGGCTCAGGCTGATGAGGGAGACCTATCCCTAGGTCTGGCGCCTCGGCCTTGTGCTCCGATAGTTGAAGCCATGCCTAGGGATCTTCATGCCTCGCCTGTGTCCCTGGCGCTCGCCAGCAGCCTTCATTCGGGTGAACATGAGGGCGAGGGTGTGCGTACATGGAGGTGTTCTGTACGACGACGTCAGCTGGCGCCTGGATGCGGGAAGGGTGAAGTTCCAGATCGCCTTGATGCCCGCTCGTACGAGGCGGTCGGTCATGAGCTGAGCCTGTAGGATGGGGACGGTGAGGATGGCGATCTTGATTTCCTCGGCCTGGATGCGGAGGGCCAGCTCGTCGATGTGATGGACGGGGACGCCTGCGACCTCTGTGCCGATGAGCTCCTGGGCGACGTCGAAGCCTGCCCGCACCTCGAGCCCAAACTGATTCAGGCCCTTGTCCGCAGCAGCCCAGAGCCGAGACTCCCCGACGCCGATGAGGAAGGCACGGTGGCGCTGGGTGAAATCTAGGAATTCCTCGAGGTACTCGATAAGGGCTGTCGTCTCACAGCCGACGCGGGTGCGTCCCTGGAGCTTGACATAGGAGAGGTCCTTGGCGACAAGTGCAGCATCAACGCTGACACCAGAGGCAATGCGGGGGAGGATACGTAGCGATGCCCTCGGTCTGGAGGAGCTTGACGAAGGATAGGTACCAGGGTAGGCGCCATAGGGTGGGCTCGGGGGATGGATCCTACCTTGTCTTTGCTTTCTTTTAGTCTTCATTGGGCGTGCTTGTGGGAGGCCTTGCTAGGACGCTTGAGGATATGATGGTATGCGTAGTCCCAGATGTAGAGTAGATCCTCGCGAGAGAAGAGCCACAGAGCGCGACGTGGCTCGGCTGGCCATGGTCACTCCGCCGAGAGCTAGGCGCCAGAAGGGGTGCCCAGCCCGCCATGAGGAAGGTGTCGAGGAGCCATGCCAGGGCGCCAGAGACGAGCCCCAGGAGGAAGGCGAGAAGAGCTCGCCGAGCTGCTCACGCAGCGGAAGTGAAGGAGCTGCCCTGAGTAGCGTGTGTTGATGAAGAGGTTGAACACCCGCGCTACGGCCAGCGCCCACGCGAGCCCATAGATCCCCCAGCCCATAGGCCGATGATCATAGCGATGAACTCAGGTACCTTTGCGTGCGATGTCCATATTGAGGTAGAGGTCGCTACGCCCTTCAGCTGGACGATGTTCGCGTTATAGGAATTGATGGGGTAGAGACAGACCATTGACGCAAAGGGACCTGAGGAGGGGGCAGCCTCCATCCATTTCTCCCCGAAGAGGAAAAAGGTATGAGGGGCTTGGATAGGATGATCAGGGCAAGGATGACTGGCGTGGACAGCTGGAGAGTAGGCGCTGGGCTCGGCGATAGCCAGCCTTCAGACGCTCGATGTCGTCCTGCACACGCATGAAGACAGGACTCGTGGTCTGGGTGATAGGATCCGAGAGGATAGAGACGGGGACGAGCTCGAAGGTCTTCGCTTGGTTGAAGAGCCCTAGCTCATGCTGGCTGAAGAAGCGAGCGATTAGGATCGTCGAGAGCTTTTCATAGACGACGCCCAGGATCTTGGTAGTCGCGATGCGCGAACCAAAGGCAAAGTGCTTCTTGAAGTGAGGCACGCTGAAGATCAGCTTAGGGACGCCACGATGAGATATACCAGTTGACGATCATGAATGTGAAGCCCTAGCTAATTCTTGGGCGACTAGGGCCCAAGGCCCATATCCTAAATAGGCCATGGTGCAGCCTATAATCCCGCCGATGAGCGCTGAGCTGGTACTCGACCAAGTTTGCGCACGGAAGTTCATATCGCGCCATATTAGTATTCATCTTGGATTACTCCAGGGAACCTAGAAATAGGCTGAGCGACTGAACGCGCATCAGAGGGACAAGGTTGGGGGCATGGAAAAAGTCGGCGATCCAGGGCTGCATGAAGATGATGAGGTAGCAGACGCCACTCATCGCGAGGTTGAGTAGAATACGCTATTGATGTCGCGCTCATCAATTTTTGAGGATCGTCCTAGCGATGCCCCGAAGCCGCCATCCGATAGGACGCGTGCTATGTCGGTCAAGATCGCCACGGCTGCCAAGGCTCTGAAGTCCTCTGGCGTCAGGAAGCGAGCCAAGAGCAGCATGACCGTGAAGCTAATGATACGCCCCAAGCCCTGCTGTAGTACTGCCCAGCCAAATCCTGAGACCGACTTGCGCGTCCAAGGCCTCGGTGTCGTAGAGGACCTCTTTAAGTTCTTCTTCTTTATTGCTTGCCATGTAAGCTTAGTATGGAATGCGGGGCATGAAGCAGGCCGATCGCTGTGAAGTTAGTCTTGCTTGAGTTTGCTGATGGTGAGGCCGTAGATGGCTCCGAGCCGCTGCTCTAGCTCTGGGATCTTGGCCCTGCGCAGCTGGAGGTAGAGGATGCAGCTCTCGCAGGAAGTCCTGAGCCTTTACTTCGGCCTCGAGGCCCTTGACGTGACGCATGACGAGCCCCATGAGCTCATGAGCCAAAAGTGGAGCTCAACCTCCTCGGTGAGGATGCATTCCTTTCGCTCGGCGGGCTCGAGGGCGGCCAGTGCCGCCTCGCGATAGGCCTCGATTGAGTCCGCTGGTCCCCAGCGAGCTCCACCAGAAAGTAGCGAACCACCAGTACGATGACCTCCGTCAGCCCTAGGGAGGTGATGATCCCTAGGATGGGCTTCCCAGCCGTCCCCGAGGCGCTCCATCATCGTTGGCGCGAGGTTGTGTCGCCATCCGCTCCCTAGCCGATAGGCCCAGCGAGACATGGCGTGCATCGTAGTAGAGGCTGCGGACTGCGGCAACGTGCCCCAGCGCTTCTTCCTCAGTCGTGACGGGGTAGGCAAAGGAGGAATTTACTCCGCTTCTCGGAGTAGTTGCCCTCTGATTCGCCCGCTATCGTCCAGTAGCTATCCTTTATTTCGATTAGCTCTTCGCTCACGGTTTACCTCGTGCTAGCCTTTTCGCCCTTGTTCGTAGTGGATCAAGCTCTGGGCTGCTTGGCCTAGCTTGCCCCTGAGCTCCTCGCTGACGGGAACTAGAGGAAGGCGCAGCTGCTCATTTGCGATGAGCCCCATCTCTAGGAGGAGAGCCTTGATGCCTGCGGGGTTCCCCTCCTGGAAGAGTAGGGTGTTGATCTGCTGCATCTCGGTCTGTATCATGTCCGCCTCGGGATACTTCTGCTCCATCGCCAGATGGATGTAGGCTCCGAGGTGAGCTGGGGGAAGGCGTTGCCTACTGAGATGACTCCTTGGGCCCCTGCTGCATGAAGGCGACGCTGAGGGCGTCATCCCCTGAGAGGACGACCGAGAGTCCTCAGGGGAGCTCAGCTGAGGTAATCTGTCCTGCCTGCTGAGGGAAGGCCGAGGCCTCCTTGACCCCGATGATGTTGTCAAAGTCACGAGCTAGGCGTACGACTGTGTCAGAGGCCATATTGACCCCTACGCGCCCAGGTACATTATATAGGACTATGGGGAGACGGCTGCAGCGAGCCAGGTGGGCGAAGTGCTGATAGATGCCCTCCTGGGGAAGGCTTGTTGTAGTATGGGACTACAGAGGTATTCCTTGAATACCCTCGGTGTCGAGGTCTGCAATGCGTTGCCCGATCTCTCGGGTGTTGTTCCCCGAGGCCGATCATGATGGGGCAGCGCCCAGCCACCTCCTCTATTACGAAGCGGGTGACCTGATCACGCTCCTCGCGTGTCAAGCAGGAGATTCGCCCGTCGTCCCGTGGACGACGATAAAAATCCATCGCTTGATTCTTCAGTGGGTGGTTGAGTAGAGTGCGTAGGCTCTGATAGTCTACCTCTCCTCGCCCGTCGAAGGGGGTGACGAGGGCTACTCCTAGCCCACGGAATGCATGCTTGCTCATACTCTGTCGTCTGACTGGAGAGCCCTGCCCTCCACTGCTTGTGATGGAGCAAATATAATGATTTTTGACTAGTATTCGTAAGGCTCCGTCTAGGGGCTGGCAGGCTATCTGTTTGATAGCAAGGGGACTTTAGCTACGCTTGTACCAGGTAAGTGTAAACGTAATAATATGCAAATGGTGGAGTCAGAAACTTGGGCTCCTAGCCCTTGGCCTCCTCATCAGGGCTTTCCAGCATGTCCGTCGAGGTCCTGGGCCTTGAGCTACCGCGCTGAGGTCAGTACCACGTTCTCTAAGATCTCTGCTCTTGGCCTTGGGATGAACGGGGATAAGAGAAGCAGTTTGTCAGCTCCCGCGTCGGGGAGCGTTGTGATGCCCTTCGAGGGTACTGCCTTGAGCTTCAACCCCGGGCTCTATCTCCTGGGGCGTGGTGAGAAGCAGGGCTCGCTGCTGGCTACTCAGAAGGATCCCTACGAAATCAGCAGCTACGCGCTGCAGCTTCCTCTTGAAGTCTCGCTGATGCTGGCTGAGTTCGACGAGAAGCAGCACCTCATATCAACGCTGCTCCCTACGTAGCCTATGGCCTGAGCGCTAAGCTCTCGGGGCATGGCGAGGCGTCAACCTCTACAAAGCAGAAGATCTTCCGTCGCATGGACGTCGGTGCGGGGGTGAGCCTCCTCTACAAGTATCGCAAGGCCTTCCTGCGCGTGGGCTTCGACACAAGCCTTATGGGGCAGGTTAAGGGCGCACACGAGGCACATGTTCAATATCAGGTACCTCGCTTCTTCACGACTAATATCTCCGTAGGGCTATCAGTTCTAATCTACGCTAGTAAAGTACGCTGCGCGCAGCGTCTCGATAAGGCATCGCCCCCTGTGACCCGATGGTCGCAGGGGCGATGTCCGTTAGGGGAGGCGAGGTGAGTCTAGCCCTGATGCTGGGTGATCACGCTGGAGGATGGCTGCAGCGCAGCTCCTCGAGCGGCATGCCGCTACGCTCACTCATCATCGCTAGAGTTGCCTGGGGATCATGATGCGCGCCAGGGGCGAGGAGGCATCTGAAGGCGGGGTTGATCTCAGGGAGGGCTTGCTTGAGCCAGGGATGGGCCTCGAGCAGGGCTTTGAGGCGTGTCTCGGGGCCTAGCTCTAGGGCTCGGGAGGCCGAGGCACGTGGCCTCAGGCTGCCTTCTTCTGGCTCTTGGGCTACCTCGGTGCAGCAGCGGGAGCTACCTCAGCCTGGCCCTTGCTCGCCTCCTTATTGCTCTTATCCCAGGTCAGTAGTGTGCGCGAGCCCTCGAGGCTGCGGATACGTGTGCAGTCCTGCATCATCTCCAGGACGCCACGGAAGCGTCCCTCGGCATCGCGCACGGCGACGTAGTAGATATAGATGAAGAACCCAGGCTTATTGATCCAGAAGTCTACCGAGTCCTGCTCCCCGCTGCGGAACTTCTCGATGATCTCCTCGACCAGGTGCACGCTGGTGCGGGGTGGCAGTTTTTGACGTCGCGGTCACATGACATTCTTGCTGCGAAGACACGGTGCTCCGTATCGGTGTAGAAGCGTACGATCTCCTGCTCATCGACGCAGGAAGTCCACGGGCATGTGCGTAGACAAGGTTGACCTGCTCGAGCGTCATCTGTCCCGTAGCTAGCTCGAGTAGCTGATCGGGACTGGAGCCACCGCCGAAGCCATACTTGCCGAGGAGCTGCGCCAGTTCGCCTGCGAAGCCTGCAGCCTCGCCCCCTTGTGTGGGGGCACTGGTCTTGGGTTGCTCACTGGCTCCCCACTGTGATCCAGGCGAAGCCGATCTCTCGGTCACCGGCCTTCATCTCCTCGAACTCCCGAGGGCTGATCATCGCCAGCGAAGTGGGGTGAGGACGGTCTCCTCCTTCTGCATCAGGTCGAGCACGTCGGCCACTATGGTCTTCTGCTGCGCGATGAAGGCCTCATCCTGATCCTCCTCCAGTGAGACGGCGCATCACGGATCTCATCGCGGACAAAGTCGTCGAGGAGCCACATGGTCGTCGTCGGGCGGTCAGAGCGCTACGCTCGAGGATCGAGTAGAGCTGGTTCTGCTTGCGAGAGGTGCGTGCGCCACTTCTGCAGCTCGTCGTAGAGCCCTAGCCACTCGTTCTTGATGACGGGGTGGGGGCGAGGCGCTCGACCTCCTTGAGCCACTTGCGCATCTCGTCATTCCTCGCGGTAGTAGCACATGATGGGGTGCTCGGGGTCGAGCTCGGGGCGTCCCGTGTCGAGCAGCCCGTCGAAGAGTAGCATCATCTGCTGGATGTCCTCCTTGCGGCATTCATCCTCCTCGAAGGTCTTCAGCTCCTGTTCCGCTAGCGCTAGCTCATAGGGACGGATCTTTTTGACCTGCTGGCGTAGCTCGGCCTGTGCCTCCGAGGTCTCAGCTGCCCCGCCAGATGGCGAGCCTTGATGTCGAGGACGCGCGGGCTTCTCCATATCCACCTCAGGGAGGTGCTTCCTCACATCTTCCACGTCGCCGCTCTAGGGGCGCTTGACTAGAATACGAAGAACTCGCATATCTACGAGCGCCTCGATGGAGATGGTCGCCCTCGCCTGGGAAGCTGAGTACCGTCCCTGGGCTGAGGCGGTGCTCCTCTACGCCGTCTAGTATAGTCTTGACCTCACCGCGGACAATGGTGAAGTATATCTCGTGGTCGAGGTGGTCGTGTGCGGGATCACCTTTCCTGGGGGAGGTTGACGTGTACGAGTTTGAAGTGCTCTTCCTTGATGACTTGACCGAAGTCCTTGATCTCCTGTTGCTATCATGATCTTGTAGCTATATATGTGTGTAGCTCCACTTGGGAGGCTGCAGTAGGCTTGTTCTAGCCCAGATCGCTGCGGCTAGCGGGTGAGGCAGGAGCTGAATGAGACCCTCTGTAGTCAAAAACAAGGCACGGGGTACTTCGGTTGCGCCTGCTCTTAGCTATAATCGATGGAAGCCCCCAGCTCCAGCGGCTCTACTCGTCGGAGTATAGCTGCTCAGGCTGGGGCTTCGCTGAGGATCTGCGGTGTGGGGGCTTAGTCGAACTTCTTCTCGAAGCGGGTGAGATCTCGCTCATGAACTCTCGGATACGCTGTTCCTGGTCGCGCTTGCAGATGAGCAGGAGCGCCCTGGCTCTCGGAGATGATGCAGTCGTCGATCCCTTGGACCACTACGAGACGTTCGCTCTGGGTGCCGTCCATAGAGACGAATGTGCCACTGGCCTCATAGAAGAGCGCCCTCGGTGTGTAGGGCTACATTCTCCTGCTCATCTTTTTCCTTGAGGCTGCAGAGCGAGCCCCAGGTGCCGAGGTCTGCCCAGCCGAAGTCCACAGGCAACACCATCACATTGCCTCGCCTTCTCGAGGACGCGTAGTCGATGGAGATATTAGGCACTCGAGAGACCCTTGCTGATGGTCTCCTGCTCTCTAGGGTGTGGCGAAGCAGTCCTTGGCCTCCTCGAAGAGGGGTGGTGAGGCTGGGAGGTACTGCCCGAAGGCCTCGAGGATGCTGGGGATACTCCAGGCGAACATCCCGCTATTCCATAGGAACTCCCCGCTCTCGAAGAAAACCTGGGCCATCTCGCTATTGGGCTTCTCAGTGAAGGTCTTCACCTTGTAGAACTCTTGGTCGAGGCTCGACGGTCTGTACGTAGCCGTAGCCTGTCCTGGACGTGAGGGCGGATCCCGAGGGTCGCCAGCTGGGGGTGGGCTGCTATCTAGGCCAAGGACTTACGGATGGCCTCGACGAAGAGATCCTCATGCAGGATAAGGTGGTCTGCGGCGGTTACGATGACGTTCGCCTTGGGGTTCTTGACACTGGATGTGGTAGCTAGCCCAAAGCGATGCAGGGGGCGGTGTTGCGCCGCATCGGCTCCAGTAGGATCTGCGCCTTCCTGCAGCTCAGGGAGCTGCTCGAGGACGAGCGCCTTGTAGCGCGCGTTGGTCACGACGACGAAGTTTTCTCGAGGGATGACCCGCGCGAAGCGGTCATAGGTCATCTGTAGGAGCGTGCGTCCTGTTCCGAAGATGTCTAGGAATTGCTTAGGCTTCGCCTCGCGACTGAAAGGGCCAGAAGCGGCTACCACGCCGCCGCCCATAATGACGCAATAGTTGTCTGTATGCATCCTGGTGCTGTGAGTGTGGATCTTGCGATCGATGAGTTCCGTGACGAATCACTTCACAAATGTATACAATAAAGCCGAGACTACAAGGCTTTGGAGCGCCTGCTCTAGTCGGGACGCTCCATTTGCCTCAAGTGCTGGGGGAGTAGCCCTTTGGGGAGCCCCTCGGCTACAGTAGCGCTAGCCCGCGGCGAGCTGTCGGAGGCTCCTCGAAGTGCAGGCTGTGAGCTCGGTGGACGAGGGCCTTGGGTACAGCTCAGTACAAGGCGCAGAGCAGTGACAGCCTTGCCCCTACTCCTGAGGTGATATCCCTCAGCCTCGTGATGGATATCCTTGACGCTCATGACGACGTCCCTCAGCGCTCGCACTGATATCCCTCAGGAGTACCCCCTTAGGGCTCGGAGCCTTTGTGAGGCTTGTGCGTCCTTTCGCCATTCCTGGGGCTAGCGCAGTGGCCTCCAGTGCTGGCAGCTTTGGGGGCTAGCCCTCTACGCGTACCCGCACGGAGTCTCGGTAGAAGCAGAGCTCCAGCTCTTCGCCCGCCTGCAGGTTCACTCCGCCGAGGTCTGGATCATGGCCCAGCGCTTGACGATGCTGAAGCCTCTCCATGGGATGTTGTCGGGTGGAGAGCCGTATCGCCTGCTCTGCTAGTGCTCGAGCTGCTGATAGCTACGACTGCGTAGATGCTCGAGTAGCAGCGGAAGGCGCAGCAGCGGGCGGTGTAGCTCCTGAGGTGCCTCCTGTAGGCGTAGGCGTAGCAGATCGGGAAGGCGGCGCCCAAGCTGTCCCAGCTGGAAGTCCGCTCGGCGTAGGGTGGCCTGGGTCGTAGGGCCTAGCTGCGACTGCTGCTGAGAGAGGGTGTACTGCGCCCGAGTGAGGCCAGGGCTGCGCGGTCGCTGCTGCAGGCGGCTGCTGAGGGAGCTGTAGGCTCTGGCCGCGCCCCAGGGAGAGGCGCTCTAGGAGTCGGGGTAGGCGCTCGCTGCAGTAGGCGACGCGTCCTAGCTCAGTCGCAAGCCCCTCGATGAGGTAGCTGGCGACGGCGGTCGGCGTCTTGAAGGAGACTATGAGCCACAAGGTCGAGGACGGAGACGTCTCTGCTCGTGACCTATGCCGGTGATGATGGGGAGGGGTACTGGGCGCAGTCTCGCAGAGTCGGTAGTCGTCGAAGGCGCGGAGCTCGCTCACGGCGCCCCGCCTCGGATGATGACCACGGCGTCGAAGTGCTCCTGATACCGAGGATACGCTCGAGGGCCGAGGAGGATGGGTCGTCGTCTGCCTCCTGCATCTGTGCGTGAGAGGGCTGTATAGAGGCTTGACCCCGTAGCTATTGGTCTCGATTTGCCGCATGAAGTCCCCGAGCCCGCGGCTGTGGGCGAGGAGATGATCGCCAGGCGCTGCAGCGGCTCGGGGAGCTCCAGCTCCTTGTTCATCTCGAGGAGCCCCTGCCGCTTGAGGCGGGCTATGGTCTCCTGCCTAAGGCGAGCGAGCTCGCCGAGGGAGTGTGAGGTCGATGTCGGCGATGTTGGAGGCTTAGTCCATAGAGCTCATGGTAGCTGAGACTGACCAGCGCCAGCACGTTCATCCCCGAGCTGAGGCTGCCTAGCCCCTGCTGGGCGAGTGCCCGCTCGATCTGCTGGTAGGCTGTACTCCATATAGTAGCGCGTACGCGCGCGACGATATCGCCCCCAGCTCCCTTCTCTCAGGAGCTCGAGGTAGCCATGGCCTCCCGCGCCAGAGCGCCTTAGGTCGCTCACCTCAGCACGTACCCAGTAGCGTGTCGGGTAGGTGTGCTCGATGCAGCGCCGCACTGAGCGGAGGAGCTCGCTGAGGCTGAAGGAGCGGAGGTTCGCGCTATCCTCCATCGTGTCTCGGACTATTGGGGCGGCTGATTGGGGATGTGGATGCTGCGCTCGAAGCTAACGTCCAGCGAGATGAGCGTCTCCGTGGCCGTGACCCCAGGGATCTCCTGTATGGTGCCGTTGAGGATACGCATGAGGTCGTTGTTATCCGTAGCGTAGAGCTTGATGAGCAGGGTGTAGGGGCCCGTCGTGTAGTGGCACTCGACGATCTCGGGGATGCGCTCCAGCAGGGCGGCTACCTCCTTGTAGAGCGATCCGCGCTCGAGGCGAACGCCGACGAAGGTGCAGGTGTGTAGCCCAGCATCTTGGGGCTGACGTGGTACTTCAGTCCAGTGATGATGCCATTCTCGATCGTGCGCTGCAGTCGCTGATTGACGGAGGAGCGCGAGCTGTTCTCCCCTTCTGCCACGTTGCGTAGAGGGACACGAGCTGTTTACGGTCAGTCGACGCAGGATCTTTAGGTCTAGTTCGTTCAACTTCTTCATTGGGACTCTGAATCTTGCTATTTGCTGTGGTTCCTTTTCTACAAAAGTACGAAACTTTCCTGCGATATAGCATTTTGTTACAATTTGCGGGGTGGGGGCTCCTCAAGCCTATGCGGGAGGACTGTCCGCTGGTTTGGAGAGGGAGTGTGCTAAGGACGGAAGTGCTCGCCCGCCTTGTTGGGGCTGGCTTGAGAAGTAAGGGAGGGAGGGCGCTCCTTTGGCGAGGCTATCGCTGGGAGTAAAGAGCAGGCATCGACAGCTATTGCTATCGATGCCTTCAGTCGAGGATGACCTGGATTCGAACCAGCGACCACTCGCCCCAGACGAGTACTCTAACCGGGCTGAGCCACATCCCTGCGGTGCTTCACTCGAGACTTTTGGCAGCCTTTCAGCGTGCTTGTCTCCTCGTTTGCGCTGCAAAGGTAAATACTTTCTCGCAAAGTACCAAATCCTGTGCTTTAGTAAGGCTAAGTATTGCGTCCATCCTGCATTCTGCGCCCACTGCATGACCTGGGCGGGCGGGAGCTCCTGCATGAGGCAGGCCTTCATATAGTCCATGTAGGGAGCGACGTGATCCCAGTACTGGTAGTAGCCCTTACAGAGGTAGTTATGCCCGGGCTCGCCCTCGAGGCTGTAGCCGAAGCGGTTCTTGGGGCACTCGCCCCAGCAGGCGAAGAGGTATTCGCACTCCTGGCATTGGCGCGTGAGCCCCTAGTGCGCTTGGCTCGCCCAGGCGTAGCTGCTCAGGCTGGTCCATAAGGCTGCGGATAGGCTGCTCGGCGATATTGCCGAGGCGATAGCGCGGGTAGACGAAGTGGTCGCAGCTGTAGAGGTCGCCATTGTGCTCGAGGGCAGCAGCGTGCCCGCACTCTGAGGTGAAGATGCATACTCCAGGAGGGACGCCCACCCAGTTGGCCAGTGTCGCGTCGAAGAGCTGGATGAAGTAGCGCCCCACATCCCGCCGTACCCATTCGTCGAAGATCGTGGGATGAAGTAGCCCCACTGCTCGGGCTGGACGCTGGCGGGGGCAAGGATCACCCTCATCATCCCCGTGCAGCTCGCGCCCTCGGGCGCTCCGTGATGAAGGGAGCCTCAACGAGGCGTGGCGCTTGGCTCGGGCGTAGGCGCTCGACGATGGGGGCGAACTGGATGTAGGGATTGCCGATGGCCTTGAGGAAGTGGTAGAACTCCAGCGGCTCGTCGGCGTTGAAGTGATTGACTGTGGCGAGGATGTTGAAGTCTACGCCTCCGTCCTGCAGCAGCTTGATGCCACGCATCACCGCTCGAAGGTCGGGAGCCCCGAGACCGTCCTGCGGTAGCGGTCGTGCATCTCCTTAGTCCCGTCCAGAGAGATCCCCACGAGGAAGTGATGCTCGCGGAAGAAGTCGCACCACTCCTTGCTGACGAGGAGCCCATTGGTCTGCAGCGTGTTCTCGATGAGGCGTCCTCGCCGTGAGCTGCTGCAGCTCGATGGCCTTGCGGTAGAAGGAGAGTGGCCCCAGGGCGCTCTCCGCCGTGCCAGGTGAAGGTCACGGTATATCCGCTGCGCCTCGATGTACTGACGGATGTAGCGCTCGAGGAAATCCTCGGGCATCATCGTGCGGGGCGTCGGGTCTTCGTCCTGCTTGTACAGGCGCTCCTTGTCGAGATAGTAGCAGTAGTCGCAGCGCATATTGCAGGCAGCGCCTGCGGGCTGGCCATGACGTGATGGGGCGATGCCTGGAGTGGTGCTCGCAGGTATTATAGGGGAGGGCGTCCCTGGACTCAAGGCCCTAGGGACGCTCTGCTGAGCTCAGAGAGGCGGTAGGCCTCGTGGATGGCTTCGTTGCGTCGCAGCAGGGCACAGATAGCCTCGACCTGAGAGACGCCTAGTGTGCGCAGGCTGATGACGCCCTCGAAGACGCCGTCCTTCGCTGCCATCTCGATCGCGGTGATGCTGACCTTGAAGTCCTCGAGCAGCACCTGCGTGATCGCGTTGAGCAGCCCGCGGCTGTCGATCCCGGCGATCATGATGCTGGTCTCGAAGAGGGGGCTATGCTGCGCACCCCATACGGGGGCCAATAGCTGGTCACCCTGGGTCGTCTTGTAGCGTGTCGCCTCGGGGCAGCTGCTGCGGTGCACCACGACCTTGCCCTGAACCGTCCTCGACCCCGAGGATATCGTCCCCAGGGATAGGGTGACAGCAGGGGCCATGCGGTAGCGTATGCCGTAGCCGTCCTCGGTAAGCTCGAAGCGGTGGCTGTGGTCGATGTGCTCCTGACCTTCGGCCTCGGTGTCGCCCTTAGCACCCTTGTCGCGCCCCGAGCTGAAGAGGCCTCCGATGGCACGCGACATACGCCCCAGGCGCCCCTCGCTCTTGCCGCGCAGTACGGCGTCTAGATCTTGGGGGAGAGAAGGTCCCGTCCCCGATATGCCGCAGGAGCGTGTCGGGACGGTCGAAGCGATAGAGGTGCGTGAGCTTATTGATGATGTCGGAGGAGAGGGCGTCCTGTCTCTGGCTAGCGCGGCCTCCAGCAGCTCCTCGCCGCGGGTGACCAGCTCGCGCTGGTGGCGGCGTAGAGCCGTCTCGATCTTGACCTTGGCGTAGGCTGTGGTGACGAAGTCGAGCCAGCTCGGCTCGGGACGTACGCTGCGGCTAGTCAGGATCTCCACCTGGTCACCGTTGGTCAGCACCTGGGAGATGGGTACGACCTTATGATTGACCTTGGCCCCGATACAGCGGGTCGCCGAGGTCGGTGTGCACAGCGTAGGCAAAGTCCAGCACGCTGGCCTGTATGGGCAGGTGATGGTACGGCCCCTTGGGGTGAAGGTCGTGATGTCGTTGGCATGCAGGCTGAGGGTGCACTGTGTCGAGGAACTCCATGCCCTCGCTGTCGGATGGTTGAGCACCTCGCGGATGGTGTCTAGCCAGATGGTCAGCTCGCGATCCCTCCTCCACCTCGTTGCCCTTGTAGCGCCAGTGGGCAGCCAGCCCTTGCTCGGCGATCTCGTTCATCCGCTGGCTACGTATCTGCACCTCGACCCACTGGGCGTCGGGGCCGAGGACGGTCAGGTGTAGGGGCCTGATAGCCGCTGCCCTTAGGCGTAGAGATCCAGTCGCGCAGGCGCTCGGGGCGATTGCGGTAGGTCTCGGTGATGGTGGTGTAGATGTCCCAGCAGCGGTTCTTCTCAGGGTAGCCGTCCGAGCTGTCGAAGATGATACGCACGGCGAAGAGGTCGTACACCTCCCTCGAAGGGAATGCCCTTGGTCTGGCATCTTGCGCCAGATGGAGAAGCAACCCTTGACCCGAGCCTTCATCTCGTAGACGAGCCCCATGGCATCGAAGCGGGCCTTGAGCGGCCTCGGCAAAGCGCTGGAAGAGGTCTTCGCCCCGCCTCGCTCTCCTGTACCTTGCAGGATCTCGCGGTAGGCCTCGGGGTGCTCGTAGCAGGAAGGAGAGGTCCTCTAGCTCGGTCTTGATGGAGAAGAGCCCCCTGACGATCGGCCAGCGGAGCGTAGAAGTAGGCCGTCTCGCCTGCGATCTTGAGCTGCTTCTCGGGCTTCATCGAGGCGAGCGTACGCATGTTGTGCAGGCGGTCGGCGATTTTGATGAGGATGACACGGGCGTCGTCGCCTATGGTCAGCAGCAGCTTGCGGATGTTCTGCGCCTGCAGGCTGTCGATCGGCTGCGTGACCCTGCTGGGCTGAGATCTTGGTGAGCCCCTCGACGATCTGGGCGATCTTGTCACCGAAGTGGTGGCGTATATCCTCCACCGTGTACTCGGTGTCCTCCACCACGTCATGCAGCAGGGCGCAGCAGATAGAGGTAGAGCCGAGCCCGATCTCCTTGCATACGATACGCGCCACGGCGATGGGGTGCAGGATGTAGGGCTCGCCACTGCGGCGGCGTACGAGGCCGTGGGCATGCCGCGCCAGGCGGGAAGGCTCGGTCAGATGATCTCCGTCTTCTTGCGGTGCGGGGAGTTGACGTAGTCGTAGATGAGTGCTTGGTATTCGCGCTCAATCAGCGCGCCTCTTCTCAGGGCTGAATGCGGTATGAGAGCTGTTCCATAGCTACTGTCCTGTGCGTGGTGTGTCGCTTGTCTTGACCCTTAGAGCTGGGTGATCAGGTAGATGGTGTAGGCGATATAGCAGGAGAAGAGGATAAGGCCCTCGCCGCGCTTGATGACCTTATCGCCGAAGAGTAGCGCAAAGATATAGAGGGTAGCGCGGCTGCCGTCATCGACCACGAGGTCAAGCACCCGATACCACCAGCACGGATGGGCTGTACGGTGGCCGTCGTGCCGAGGATGAAGAAGATGTTGAAGATGTTGGAGCCGACGATATTCCCCACGGCGATCTCGGGCTGCTTCTTCAGGGCTGCTACTACCGAGGTGGCGAGCCTCCGGGCAGTGAGGTGCCTGCAGCCACGATGGTCAGCCCGATGAAGCTCTCGCTCATCCCGAGGGCGCTGGCGATCGACGAGGCCGAGGAGACGAAGAGGTCTCCGCCCCAGACCAGTGCTGCTAGACCGCCGAAGATGAAGAGTAGCTGCAGCCACAGAGGATAGCTATTCGGGCTATCGCTCACTGCATGGGTATCTCCAGGGTGTCCCTTGGCGATGGCGAAGGTATAGCTCAGGAAGATGAGGAAGAAGGCCAGCAGCGTCAGCCCTTCGCTGCGGTGATCGCATTGGTCGTCGCCGTGGGTCGAGACTCTGTCCAGTACCATAAAGGAGAGGACGAAGCTCGCCAGGAGCATCAGCGGTATCTCGCCTTCAGCGTGCCGCGTGTGATGGAGATGGGGGCGACAAGGGCTGTGACCCCTCCGATGGCTAGGACGTTGAAGAGGTTACTCCCCACGACATTCCCCAGCGAGATATCAGCACTGCCCTTGAGGGCTGAGGTGAGGCTGACGATGAGCTCGGGGGAAGAGGTCCCGAAGGCTACGATGGGGACGCCCCGACTGGGGGCGATACGCCGAAGCGACGGGCGAGTGTCGAGGCGCCCTCGGTAAGGTAATTTGCGCCTCCGATGATCAGGCCGACCCCAAGGACGAAGTAGAGTATATCTAGTATCATAGGCTATGAATGCTTAGTGTGTGTGCTGCGGCTAGCTCCTTGACTTAGCAAGAGCCGCCACAGCTACCTGAGCAGCCCGTACATCCTGGGCCGCGCTGCCCTCCCTTGGGTGGGCGCAGCATGCGCCAAAGGGTGCGGAGATGAGAAGAGGACGACGCCGACGATGGCGAAGACAATAAATTCTGTACCATGATAAATAAAGGCGCAGACTGGGCTAAAAGTTGTCCCACCTGGTAGACCGTGAAGCATACGAGCCAGGCCACGACGCAGGAATACACGGCTGCGAAGGGCCCCCAGCGCCAGTCATCCGATTCCCTCCCGATGGCGATGAGGGTCGCGATGCAGGGGAAGTAAAGCAGGATGAAGGCATGAAGCTGTAGGCGATGAGTGGGGTGAAGGAGGGACTTCCATCAGGGCGCCGCTCCTGCTGCATGCGTGTAGAAGAGCTGGGCGATGGCTGCGTCGTCGTCCCTCCCCACGCCTGTGTAGATGACGCCCGTAATGCTGACTGACGACCTCGCCTGGCCATCAAGCCGGACACGATACTTACATCTCTCTCGGTCGAAGCCCAGCGGAGCGGGATGACAGGCTCGCCAGACCCAGTACCGATACGCCCGGATGAGTCGCGGCTGCTCCTGATGGAAGGTGGCGAGAGGCCTGCTCCAGCGAGTCGATGCGCTCCTGACGTAGCTCGAGCAGGCTCGCTCTGCTTCGGCGCTGCTCGATCTGGTGATCCACCTGCTGGCGAGGCCTGCGCTCGCTGGGATAATAAGCTCGCATGAACCATACGATTGACGGGCGGCGAGGATGACGGTACCCAATCTTCTGCAGTACTGCCGTGCCCGCATCCATGCGTGGAGTAGCTACCGAGGCGCAGCGTGGGGCGGCGATAGGGCGGCGACTCCATGACGAAGGATATCCACCTCGCCCTTGAAGGCTACCGTCTTTCAGCAGCGAGCCGAGAGGACGCCCACCATCACCCCGATGACATGAGAAGAGCACGAGCGTCGCCTGCCACGGGACGAGAAGAAGGCGCCCACCAGCGGGATGTACGCGGGCAGACGTGCCGAGCAACTCGCGAAGGGCGGCACCAGCATCGCGATCAGACAGTCTGCTTGCGGCTCTCGGTCGCCACGCGTGCTCATGCGACGGCAGGGACGTTGCAGCCGACCCATGACCAGCGGGATGAAGCTCTTGCCATGCAGCCCATGCGGTGCATCAGTCTATCCATGATGATGCCGCACGCGCCGCCCTGAGCCGCTATCCTCCAGCGGTGAGGATGAAGAGGGTGAGAGTAGGACGATCTGCGGAGAGAGACGGTGACGCCGCCTACGCCCTTGATGATACCATCGACCAGCAGATCACGCAGCGGCCTCGCTCATCAGCTGCCGGTCAGCCGCCAGTAGGCCTATTCCCTCCTCGATCCAGTCCATGATTTTGCCCGAGGGAGAAGGTGACGAAGAACATCGTGATCATCAGCCCGAGAGATCAGGAAACCCCTGAACGACTCGTTGGCCAGGTCATCCAGCCTGTCTGGTCAGTACGGCTCGCCTCGGTGCTTGGTGGTAGGTCTCATGAGGCGCCCGAGATGAAGCCATGAGCGTGCGTCCGTGATCAGCTCCTCAGCCTCTCACTGGCATGCTCCTGCAGCTTGTGCAGGGGCGTAGTCACGTGCCGGAGGAGAAACCGCCGCAGGCGTGGCGTGCCAGTAGCTCCTGCTCAGTGTCCTTGTCTCGCTCCAGCGTATCGCGATCGGGCGCGCAGCTATGGGATCCTTGATCTCAGGTGCTCCTTGACCTTCTCCGTCAGTTCCTGATGACAGGGCTCAGGGGCACAGTAGAGGTATCACATAAGCGGGCGGGCTGCCGTCTCTTCTGCCAGCGGCGTCTCGTCACCTTCAGCAGGTCGCCCTTAGCTGGGCTGATGACTTCGATCAAAAGAGTGCTTCGAGCTGCAACCCCGCACGGCAGATCGTCGGGATCATCGGTACGCCCCAGCAGGGTCCGCTGGGCGTGGGTGATCGAACCATTTCCCGACGCTGCAGGAACTCATCGTACATATTCAGCGCCGCGATGACGGGCGGCGAGCTCCTTCAGCTGGAGGGTCAGGTGGAGGTTGCGCTCGAGGTTGGTCGCGTCGATGACGTTGAGCACGAGGTCAGGACGCTCTTCGCCCGTCAGGTGGTGACGGATATAGAGCTCCTCGGGGCTGTGGGGAGGAATAGGCACCGGGCAGGTCAATCAGCTCTAGGCGGACCACACCGTAGTAGATGTGCCCGATCTTGGCCTCGACGGTGACGCCGCTGTAGTTGCCCTGCGTTAACTCGTGGGCTGCACGCTGCAGCTGGTTGAAAGAGCAGAATCTTGCCGCAGTTGGGATTCCCACAAAGGGCGACGCGCAGTGTGGGGCTTCTTGGCCTCGAGGCCCGGCCCATCATGCGCTGCAGGCTCGCTGCAGCTCGGGGCGAGAAGAAGCTCCTCCTCGGGCTCACTGTGAGAGCTCGTGCTCAGGGCCTCTAGCAGGACTCGATACGCTGGGCATCCTTGCGTGCACAGGGACACGTTGCCAGTCGAGGATCTTATAGTATATGGGATCTTTTGAGCGGTGCGTTGGTGTACAGCCATGATCTCCTTGCCTTGGTTGAGAAACCCATCTCTAGGATGCGCTTTGCAGAGAGAGCTCCAGAGCCACCACCGACACGTGGGATGACTGCTCAGCTGTCACCTGTCTGTGGTTGTGCTGATCCTTATGGCACCAAAGATACTAACAATTCGCGCTGAAGTCCTATCGAATCCGTCAAGTCCCCGACAAAAGCTACCCAAGTGGGCCCTTCGATCAACAGTCCCTCAGTCCTGCTGGGCTTTTCCGCGCTCCAGCTAAGGCCCTGTAGCCTTCTCTACAGCTAGGATAGTGAGTTTGCTTGGCCTCAGCCTCGATAAGGTGAAGGCGTGACAGCGCCCGCCCGCCAGCTCGTGCTGCGAAGACGACACGAAGCCCAGTCATTGGGTGGCGGATGTAACTAGACTTCCAAGCCTTCCTTTAGCCGCTTCATTCCCTTAGGCTGGGCTGCAGCCAGAGAGTCGCTGGTTTTTACTGGCGAGGTCGAAGGACTTCGCAAGGTCGCTTGAGGCAGACTTGAGACTAGTCACTAATCCTCCTCCCAAAGTGGCTAATCTTTTCGGAGAGTGGCTAAAACTTTTGCGCAAAAGATTAGCCACTTTTTCTGATTCATCATGGTACTTTCCGAGACGGCTTGAGGGACTTCGCTCAGGAGCGCGGCTAGCTCATGTGCCTCAATCGTCCGTCCTTTGGTAGTTCAAAGCTTGACAGACTTACTCAGCTTTACGTGAAACTAGGGGAAAGGCTCGTGAGTGATTAGTCAGCGCCGTAGGCGCTATCGAGTCAGCGCGCTGAGGACGTCCGTCAGCGCCGTGAGGGATATCAGTCAGCAGCTGAGGGATAAGTAAATGAGGCAGCGAAAACAGGAAGGCAGGGAGCGGTGGCGAGAAAGAGCAAGCCCCGAACGTCGAGAGGACGCTCGGGGGCTCGGTAGGAAAGAGCCCGAGAAGGAGGTGGAGGGCTTACTTCTCGAAAGAGCTCGAGGTGGAAGCTTATAGACGATGGAGC
>BNJS01002827.1_pt1 | contig 67073 bp, 80 predicted proteins | sample 8540461 | NCBI WGS metagenome assembly BNJS01 (sample SAMD00202454, study PRJDB9452) | human saliva metagenome | isolation source: human saliva | place: Japan
GAATAGCGTTGCGAGAACTTTTGAGCGCAAAGCTCGCTTAAGTGTGGCTTAAAAATCTTTGTTGGCGGGCTACACGGGCCAACGCCAGGAGCTAAGCTCCGCGTGAAGAGGACACCAGTAGGGCTGCTCGAAGCGCAAAGGGTATGAAATTGCTGCCTGGCGGCGGCTGCTTCTGCCAGCACGGTATGGCAAGGGCTATTTTGAGCGACCGGTGAGCTGCTTTGGGCAGCCAAAGTTCAGGAGCGCGCGCCATACCATTCAGTCGACCTAAACTGGCAAATCTGTAAAACGCACCTAAAGGCTGGTATCCTAGATAGCGCAAATCTGTTGAGAAGCTGTAGTTAATTCGCATTCGGCAGCAACACTGGCAATTGTTATCTCTGTGGTCGCACTGCCATATAAAGAAGAAGGTAATAAGGGGAACATACTGTATATATTTATTTCTTGTGTTAATAAATATAATACGCGACGTATCTTAAACACCAAAAAGACCTTAAAAGATAAAAGAAATATGGAACAAAACGTAAAATACCGTGAGCAGTCAGCCATGATGAGCTAAAGCACAGGGGCGCCTGGCTTGGCTGGGCTCCCACCCAGTTGGTGCTATTGTTAGCCTGTAAAGACCCGGACCAAATCCGTGCTGGTACAATTTTCATATGGATGGGTGAATGACCAAATTTAAAGATGGTGTGTACCACCACGGCAATGAACAGGCTTTCAGGCGGACAGCAATAGCTATGGGCTTCATGAATTGACGAACTATAAGTCTAAACAAAATATAATACGCCCACCATTTCATACAGAGAATGGAACGCAGACGGACAACGAATTTATATATAATGACGGAGATAGAAGATGACAAGAAACCACTAAAACAAACAAGAAGAGGCGAAACGTAACTCCTAACATTTAACAGGTTGGACCCTAGTACTGGCTTATCGATGACATCATTAAGATGAAGGAGGGGCTATTCGCTTTACAATCGACTCTGTAAAGAAGTAAGCACATGGACAAAGAAGCAAAAGCTGTCGTCAAAGACATGGTAGATGGCTACGGTACCATGCACTACCTGCTGCTATACCTGTGCCTTAACAAGGTGTTGGCATTACCGACCCATCAGCGCTGTGGAAGGCACAAAGACCAGTACAGACTGGCAGGGGCCAGACAACACAGACCACACATACAGCCTGAAAACAGAGGCTATAGAATATTGTGCGTGCTAAAGAAGAATAGGCAAATGCTAATCAACGCATACTATGATGGTGCGCGGAAGCCCCTCGAGAGGTAGCAAAGATGATGGGTGTACACCATTCACAGTTATTAGTGTGGCTAAAAACAATACCCGGTTTATATAGAAGCGGCGAAAGTGATTGACTGCCGCTGTGCGCCTCTTTATAGTGAAAACATACCAGGTTAAGCATGAAAGGACAAACCAGATATTAAAGAAATCAAAAGAAGTAGAGAATAAAACCCCTAAGACAATTAAGCTTTCAGCGCCATATTATTGCGGTGGCATTCGTTGTTAGCTGTTGTTTCGTTCGCGGTGGTTGTGTTTGCAAACCACTACAATGTAATGTACAGCATAAAAGCTGAGGCTTTTGGCGTCAAAATGCAGCCCTGAAGCCGAGCAGAGGCCAGAGGAAGGGGCAAAAAAAATACCCCTGAGGGCTGCGCAGGCCACATCTCCTGAGCCGATGGCGCCAAAAACAGTTTGCGATGCGGTTGAATAATCTGCAGCGAGATGGTGAATATCGACGTCATAGTAAGATTGCTAAAGCGAAAGCAGTTGCGTATACAATGGGTGAGGTTGATTTCCCCAATCGCCGGGCTACATCATTGTGAGCTGGAGTTATGCAAATACCGGACGTTAGACGGAAGGCCTACGTGTGAACGCTGTTGACGAACACCAATATAGACTGGGCGTATAAACTGCTGCGGTCTAAGGTACGTTACTGATTGGACTATGTTCTTAAATGGTAAGATACGCCCAAATGTAAAGAGAGGTTTCGCAACCTCTCTTTATTTTATAATGTTATTCTTGTTGTTATTCAGCCTTGGTGATGCCGAATAACACCGTTACGGCGTGGGTTGCGGCTGATAAGGTTACCAGAATGCAACAAGCGCCGCCGATGGTTTCCAAACTGGTTTGCTGCGACTGCATAAAGTCGCGTAGCTGGATAAAACTTGTGCCGCTGACCTGAAACACCTGCGCCCTCTTCGGCTTCAACGTTTGCCTTAATCTGCTCCAGACCTGGCGTCTTTGGGCTTATATGGAACTCGAGTGATTTTTGTTACAAAGGAAGCTTACCACTAGGCGCCTTGTCATCTGCTGCCATAGGGGATACCGCGGTAGTCAATAGCTTTAACGCCAAAACCCGCTCCGCCACCACTTCAATAGGTGATACATTGGTTCGTTGTCGCTACCAGCATTGGCTTGCGTCCATATGAACCACCTGTCGCTGTATATGTGTAATATGACCTGTAGGGCGCCTGTGCTGAAAATCTTTTCAAGCAGCGACCACTGCACCTGGTCCATCAAACCGATGGTTGGAGCTTCCAACGCCTACCAGCGCACCAATGCCGTTTAGAGTTTGTGCAAGAACATCAATGGTAAGGTTCCGCCAGGCGATACTACGCAGTACCGTTGATTACTGCGGGGAATCAGCACGGCGCAACCTGCGTACTCGTCAGTTGCTGTACCGTTGTCCGTAATAAGACCTAGACCGTCGACGCTTCCTGGCTGTTAGCCGTAGAACTGCGAGCCAAACATTCACGTAAAACCAGCGCGTGCTTCGTCGAAAGCAGCGGCAATAGTTTGTGCCTGACAACCTGCGCCTGCGTTTGCTGGCTAACTGGAAATCTTAGGGCTACCTGATTGTGCGTAAGTCTTTTAAGGTACCACGTCGGGCTACGGCCGTTGTCGCGTGCCTTCGGTGCTGAACTCTTCCATGCCAGCGACTGAACCACCACACACGGCTGTTTGCTACGCGAACAGGCTGCGCCAACTCGCCCGCTCCAGGTCTTAACGCTCTTCGCCCAGCGATACGAGCAGTAAGGATGTTTTGAGTTATTACCGAGTCGACGATGCTTGGAAGAATCTTCTCGCGGGTGATATTTTTTTACTGTGTTTGAAAAAAATCACGCGTGTTCTCTAATAATGTTATATTTCTATTTTACTATTGACAAGGAAAGCAACTCCCCCCACCCTGTGGTTACGCAGGGGAGCTATAAATAGCATTTATTTTGGCACGGGCTGTTTGCTGGGTTGTCGCTAAACTGCGGGAGCATCTTCTTGTGGTTTTCGATGTCCTGGTTTAGATAGCGCGCCGCTGTCCGCCCATAGCACGGGCTAGCTACAGCAGCAGGCTGTGGAAGTTAACCTCATGAGCACGCGCAGTTGGGGTTTGCCATGCCGTGTCGCCTTATTAAGCAAGTTAGACGGGGCGCCCTCGCTGAGCACCGCCGCCGCGCTCGCCCATTTTGCAATAAGTTGTTGATTGCTCCCTCTGCCTTGGCGCTGCTGCTGCTTTTTTGGTCTTCTGGCCTGCTGACGAAGTTGCGCCGCCAGCACTAGATGTGCCTTTGCCCTGTTGCATCATACTGGTACGGTTTGGTACGTCTGCGCGCCATATCGCCATTCTGCATGGCCGTAAGCGCGAATGCCTCTAGGTCACTTTCTTGCCACCCACCGAAAGTTGGTTTCTTGCGCTGTCGCGAGAATGGCGCCGCCCCATCTCGAGGCCGTAACGCCGCGGTGGGTCTATCCCCAGCACCAGCGAACATTTGCGTTGACGATAGGTCGCCTTCCGGATCGTTGTTGCCTGCACCCGCCAAACAACATCGCGCCACCGGCTACAGCTGTACCGCCTGCAAGCTTCTTTAGCATTAATATGGTACTCTCCACTCTCAAATTTGTTAGCAAACACGAGCTCGCGACGACTTCTCCGGCCTTGCGGGTAGCTGCGTCTGCTGGTTTTGGCAACAGCTGCGGGTGCGTCTCGCGCCAATAAGAGGATTTTCCCGGCGATAGTCAGGTGCCGCCTCCTTTGCTTTCGTCGTTCTTGGCCTGCGTCTTTTTCCTACGTCGGTGAAGTCTTTCGTATTGTGGCAGGCTGGGTGTACGCTCTTCCATTAGTGTTCTTCGAAAAACCAGCAGCAAGATTCTTGTAAGCCTCTGCCTTCTTGTTGTTGCCAGCAGGGCGTTCTCAGCCGAACGATAACGTACTCGTCGCAAGTTGTCCCAGTGCTGGTTTACCACGTCCCTGAGCGCCGACCGGGTCTATACGCCTGTCCATTTTCGCAGGCTGTATCCGTTGTATAGGTTATACATACCCTTATTGGCGTTAGGGTTTACTTTGTTTTGTACACGTTTGCTTCGTTGTAGAATATTTTGCTAGCTCTAAAAGCATCAATATCGCCGCGAGCGTGCGGCGCAGGGGCTTTGGCATTTGGCCTGCTGAATGTTGATATTATCGTTTTACGGGTTAGTAGGTCAACTTTGGTATTAATGCCCGTTGGTAATTCGCGCATTTGCTCTGGGGCAGCCGTATATGGCGCGTCTGTGCGCGCTGATGATTCACGGCTCGTCTGTTAGGTCATCAGACTAGAAATGCCGGTGCGATTATGGTTTGATATGACGTCATCTGCACCTCTCAATACCACGCAGCCTCGGCACAGGCCAATACTGTACTGGTCGTTTAGCGCGTTTTTGCTAAGTCGCAAGGCGCTGGCAGCTTTCGTTTTGTCTCTGGCTTTGCCCATGGTCAAGGTCTATGGGGTGCGCTGCGCCACTTCTTCACCCGCATTGCGCCCGCAAGGTTGCGGGCAATATCGTCAGGCGGCGCATGAGCGCTTTCTCTGCAGAACATAATAGATGGCAATGCTCCAAGCATATTAATATCCTAGTTCTTCATCTTCTGTCGGGTTATATTGAGCGCCAGCCTGAGCGTTTCTCGCGCCAGGTTGTAGACATAAACTGCTCTACCACCACCGGGACGCGCGCCGCCGTGCCATTTTGCCGAACCTACTTTTTAGGGGCGGAGCTCATGGCGCCACGGTGAGTACAGGTTGCCACCATGGTCTTTTGTGCCATTCTCCAAAAATATCATCCACGATGCTTTTGTGCCGTCTTGCCTGACGCTGCCACATCTGGGGTTATTTGCCAGGTAACGCCCGGCGATGTCTCCGGCGCCTCGTTACGTAGCCCAGCAGCCACAGGGTTTCGTGCTTTTACCCGCTAGTGGTATACCGCCACCAAATGCTGCGCCCATAGCGCCAGACTTCAGCATGTCGCCAAAATCAGCCATGAGCCATCTTCGCGCAGCTATCTGCTACATTTGGACCGCCACCGATAGCAGCAGCGCCAGGGCGTATAGATGATGCCGCTTGCCTATAGCGCCAGCAGCTTTACCAATAACAGGAGCTTTACTGATAATCCAGCCCCAGGTACTGCAATTGAGGCGCTAGTCACTGAGCTCCCAAGGTCACTGGCTACATCTCGCTTGTTTTGTACTGTAGTGCCCTGTTACAAGGTCTTTTCTGCGTCTGCCATTTGTACAATAGGGTTTAGCATATCTACTATTGGTTAGCCATCACCAAACACGTTATACTTGTTCTTTTTAGCTGTGCTGTCGTATGCTAGATTGGGCTTGCTTTTCAGCGTCTGCTAGTGACGCCGCTGCGAGCGTTGATCTTCGGCGAGTGCATTGCCAGCTAATGCGTTGCTACCCTCTGCTAGTTTTGACAGGCTACTACTTTAAAGCATCGTTATAGGCCCTTTCGTAGGGTTGTTGCTAGCAGCACTTGTAGCTTTCTTTTCATTGCATCATTCCTGTTTTTGCCAAAAATCCAGTCGAAAACATTAGCGGCCACCCCAAATAGACGTGCAATATTGTTCCAGCCTCAGAGATGTTTTGCTGCAAAGCCAGAAGAAAGAGACTTTTTCATTTTGCGCGTTATATTCTCTGTTGCGCCTCTGGCGCAGCTCCTGTTCTGTTGCTGTCTTTTGCTCTGGCTAAGGCCAGTTGCGACTCTCATCCGCCCCAAGCTGCGCCTGGTCGCGGTGATATTGTAGCCCCGCTTCGCATTATTCTGGAGCCGCTATACGCGCATTGTTCCGAGCACTCTCCTGTTTGCTGTTTCCAGCACGCTCTAGGAGCGCGGTTACGCTCTGAGTTCTCCCAGCCGTCACGAGCCGCCATATATGCATGCAGCAAGCATGCCGCGGTCTTTTGGTTGAGCTGCACGCGTTTTGTGCCGCGCGAGTGGATGGACGGAAATAGGTTTTGGTCTCGAGCAGTCATTATTCCTTCCATTGGATGTCGCTTTTCTCCAGGTTGCCTGATACATCGCCTGCTCATAGCACGGTCTGCAAGCACGTTATAGTCTTGCGATGCTGCATGTAGTTCTTTATTCCGTGCTGTCGTATGTATCGGCGCGTACCATTCGTGCGGTATTGCAAAATACGCTGGCGCTGCGATTCAGTCGGCTACCGCGCACCGGCATACTGAGTCTCGCAAGCAGACTCGGCATCCTCGTCTCATCTGGGTATTTAGGCTGCTCATGCGGCGTTGCGGGCATTTTCAAAGTTACTTCTCGGCACCGCGGTACGCGGCAGTCCGCGAACTTCTGGTTTGCACGGTGGCAAATACTTCGCCGAACCCTCTCACGAGGTATTTGTGTCATGTGAAATCGTTCGCGTTGTCGGCCTTCTGTTGGGCCCTGGTTTGCGCGTTGCACTCGACGCTGTATCGTTACGGGCGCTGGCACTCGTGGTTCCAAAAATCCATATATAGTTATACTCTCCCGGCATCTATATACTGGGAGGAGAAATTACCAGTACTAGCCACTTCCATCATGCGCGTTCTGCGAACGAGTCACCCGCTCATTGACGCCTTATCTCGGTCTATAATGCCGGCAAACCGTATTTCCTCGCGTCCCGTCTGCGCTGAGGTTTCGGCGTATATTGTATGGCTGGGTTACTGCAGGCGTGCATGTCAATAGCGGCCATGCCGTCGTGTACAGATGCCGTACATTGAGCTTCAGCTTTTCTACGCATAAGCGCACGTATGCAACTTCTTCACTTTTGCACCTAGCCATCGTACTGGCTACCGGACATTTCTAGCTGCTGCTGGCTACCTTTGGTACATTTGCGCCCAATGCTCATTACGCTGCTCTGTTTTGCTCCAGAAGTCAAACTTTACGACGCGTGGCCTGCCAATGGTCGTCGTATTCTTTGTTTGCTACGTCCATAGCCAGCAATGTGGCACTTTTCTGCGCCTGCATGCAGTAGTTCTTCTGAGCGTGTTTCGCGAGTACCGCGTTGTGATTGTGTAAATTGTGAGTTGAGCTCGTGCCGCATTGAGCCTCTTTCAGGCGCTGGCGCGTGCCTCAGTCATGCCTGCACCATGGCGTACGTGCGGTTTATACTGGCATCTAGGGTCGCCAATACTCGCCTGGATATTGTCAGCCTGAGCTTTTTGACATTTTCGTATTCTTTTTAGCGTTGCGAGGCCGTCGGTTCTAGGAACCTGCGGCGGTTTTGCTCAGCAAGGCGCTCACTAAATACCTTATTGTTGGCAAAAGATTGCTCATATTGGTTTTTAGCGTCTAAAGCTTGGCGCTTTGAATTATCCCAACTCGCTTTTGTTTGGTACGCTGTAGGCTTGTCCTCTTATCCTTCTTTGAAAATCCATTTTTACTGTATAAATATCTCGTTATTTTTCATTATACGGCAGTATGTAAAAGTAAACTAGTACCATGAACGGTGATTGCCCACCAGTATTTTATATGCGGCCGTGTACACCTGCCCTTAAAACTCGCGCACCTCCTGGTGAGATAGTGTGCCAATATAGGCTGGCGTATATGTTTATACTGATGTTCGTCTGCGTCGAAGAGGAAAACCACGAATCAAGGGTAGCGCCGGAGCAGATGGTTTGCCGAAATGGCATGGCTCAGATATTGCACTGGTCTTGTGCCTGCTGGTGGGTATGCTAACCCAGGCACCCCACCGAGGGCGAGACGGCTATGCCGCCGCTGCTGGGCGTCGTTTTTCTGTGCAACGTCGTTCCACCGCATATATTGCCACCTCTCGTTGTGCCAGTGCCTGCGCAGCTTCTGCGCATTACTTCCAGCATCTCCTGTAACGTAGAATGACCGGACGATACCCAGCTTCCATGTGTGCTACTAGCTAAAAATACCTTTATTCATTATGGGACGTCGTAGTACTCGCCATGTGCCATCCAGCTGTATGCTCATATCGTGTTCAGGCGTGGGTGGCTCATTAAAGTGAGCTGCTTAGGAGGTGGTCATGCACGATTTTGTGCGTCAAAATATGCGGCTGGCGGTTAAGTCGAAACGCAAACGTAGGATATTTAGGAGTTGAAAATTTTCCGCTTCTGATGCCACAGGGTCTATAACCTTTAATTCCGTATTTTCTTCCCAAGCCATTCGTACTCGTACACCGTAGTTACTGGTGCAACATCGGTTGACGTACAGCTACTAATGACACCCATGGTATTTCTCTTTACTGTACGTCTGCTGTGTTTGTCTCTTTGCTGACAAATCAGTGCATGCTGATTGCCCACCTATTTGCGTAGAAGCTGTCCAGTATCTCGAAAGTCGTGCTTGTATCCCTTTTCAAATTTCATGAACCCGTACACGCTGGTGTTAAGCTGAAGTTCATATTTCTTTAGGAGTGTATGCCACAACTCTGGCCATGACTCGTCTTCATTAACTAGCGGCTCTGCAAATTGTTTTCACTCGTCTTTCCGCTGCCAGCACCCATTTGTGATTGTATACGCGTATTGAACTCCTGGGTGTCCTGCCCCATGCCTTCGCTTATCAAGCGCCTCTGGGGTCTTAAGTTTCTCCATATTTGCCGACGTTTGAGTGCCGTATTGCTGTCAATAGGAACTGCACTAGAGGTGTGTAGGGGTACTCTACGTCCCTAGTAATATCAATAGGTACTTTGAGCACCTTTCCTCGCCTGTTCTGCGGGGGTTTCTACGGAATGAGGCACCTGTTTTCGTCAGTTCACACCGGTACCGCTACCAGTGCGGCTGAATCCGTTCCCACGCGAGAGCTCAAGAAAAATGGAGACCCGAGATTATAGAGCCCAGCGGTGTCATGTAGAGTGTCACCTTTTTGCCCAAGTATTCACCACCAAAATTAAGATCATGCATATTGTCAGACAATGTCCCAGGAGCTGGCCTACATTTTAGGGTTTGTAATATAGGGAAGAGGCAGGTTAAACAGTAGCCAGTGTCTGTCGCCGTTCCTACATCAAAGCCAGGAGCGCAATTTTCAGCCGTACTGTACCTTCGGCCTATTATTGAGCTTCATTAGCCATTTAGAAGCTCCTCGTCTCTGAGTACCCCACAAGATTAGGGCCGCAGAGGTACGCTCGTCTTGTCCCTATAGAGGTGAAATGAGCTGTGTCCCCGCGGTTGATACGGTACGGATTTGCGCGTTATCTGCTTGTTCGCGCATCCCGTCAGCCACTGCTGTACCCCATCTCCTGAAACAGCCTAAGCTCTGAGGACTTTTATCTGCCCGTAGCTGTTCTGGAGGTCACCAAAGTGCTTTTTATTATATACTCTCGTATTTATGCATTTCCCTTCATGATAGGTCGTGTGTCGCGCTCTACAGGTGAGGTGATGCGGAGGGCTTTCTTGGTGATTACCGGTGCTCTCGCCAACTATACCGAGCACTGCGCTCTTTAAAAGCGCTTGTTAACTTGACGAGTGTTCTGTGTCTCCCTTGGCTCGCTTCCTCGGTGTCTACAACCCATGGCCTATTGTGTGCTGCGGTATTTCCAGCGAGATAGTGGCGCCTTGCGGCAGCAGGGTCACATGAGGCGCCAACGCGCATTAGCTCTTTGTCTCAAGCCACGGCATGCCTCCACGTACTAAGCCTTCGTAGTGGCAGCGACGGGCTGGCAGTCGACGAGTTGTCGACTTAATGCCAGGTTACATGACGTATTGCCGGGACGTCTCAATTTTGTACAGTAGCAGGCACAGGGTGTCGCCAAAGTTCCACAGGCCGCCGTAAGTTGGTTTGTAAACTGCTGCTGTTGTAATTGCTATTACTCGTGGGGTGGCGAGTAGTAAAAAGCTGTTTTGGATAGTCTTTGTCCAGCTGATCCCACAACTGTAGCTACCGTAGCGTAGCGTTCTCTAAGGTCGTCACGACTAGGGTAAAGCAATAAGCAGAACGTTGCGTGCGAGTAGCCATGTTATGCATATACCACGTCTGTATTGTCCTGTACGCCTGTAAAACCTCCCACTCTTAGCCCGATTGCTGTAGGAGTGCGTGTATCTTGCGTTGGTGTTTTCGCCCCGGTGTACACATATGGCGCCCCATCACGATAATCATGTCTGTGTGTGGGTTTTGGTATGTGTAGGCAAAATAACTTTGGCGCTCCCATAGAGATTGTCTATCTGAAAGTTCAACACTGGGGCTAACGTGTCCCAAAAAGCCAGTGCCACCCTCTTGCGCCTCTGCCTTAGTCTGCACTTTGCTTTACTTTTCCTCTCTCTGAGCCTCACACCACGTACTCATCATTGTATGTTAGGCTTCGTCATCGTGCCCGTCTTGTACTAATGAGCGTTGGCACAGTATAAAGCGCTGCTGTCGTATCTGGCCCCGCTTGGTCCCATGAAGCGAGGTAACGGCTACGTACTGATAAGCATCTTTGTTCTGGGTAGGCCAATCATAGTGGCGTTTTGGCTCTACCGGCATAAGAATGGCAGAGTGCGCCCAAACCACATACCGTTGAGGCGTTGTTTTTGTTCGTAGTTGCTACGCTCCAACCTGAATTGGTAGCGTATAGATGAAAGTGGTATTCTTTTCGGTAATTTCGGAAGTCCTGTAAGTCTGCCTTTGTTGAATTCTAAAAACAATATCACCTTGCGCGTTAATGTCCCCAACGTTAGCCTTTGCGATAGCAATAGTCTCGTTAGCCTCGTTGTGTATTTCCAAGTTAATCGACCGATGGTGTGGGCGGCTACACGCACCTTTACTTTAATAATAGGTGTTTGTTCTGCGACACACACATTTGTTATTGTCTTTCTCAAAGTCTGGCTGGCCGGGTACCTGCTGAGTCGCTAGGGCGTTGCAGCGTTTCACGACGTCGCCGAGCCAGTCTTATAGGTGAAAACCTAGATACACCCGTTGACCAGTCCACGTACCAGCAGAGTTACAGGTCAATATCTGTGTCATGCGGCTAGACTATCGTGAATCAAGAAAAATCGGCGATGTTCGGGCGGCGCTTTTGATAGGGCTGTCGAGTAGAAACGGTCGCTACCACTGATATATAGCCTATCTTTGGTCGGCCAGTAGCAGAAATGTCTCCAAGCGTTCCATCTTCCACCCCTGTAGCGTGGCGGCCTTTGTAATGTCTCGTTGTTCAGGTCGATACGGTAAAGCGCTCCAGCATTAGAGACCCCCAGCGGATCCCATCTGGTGTTTTGCCGTCATAGTTATAAGGCCATCTAGGTCGTTATCGTTTAAATTACGAGGGCCAGGCGGTACGCTCATACTGCTGAGGTTGCGGCGCTGTGTCGATACTTTCACCGTCTGCATAACTGTTTTAATGCCGATTTTTCTCATCAGTGCCCATTCTCCGTAGAAAGAGGTTTTGGCTGATAATCATATCGCCTTGCTTACCAACAGCCATTATCGCAGCTCCCGCCGTTCCAAACCACAGGGTCAGGTGATGCATAATTGCCATTTCCAGTGCAGTGTATACGCCGCCAGTCTTCTTAACGCCGTATGTGGTTTTGGTATGATGACAGCATGCGGTCAAACTCGTTCTTGTATACGTTCGCCATATCAATGTCCTTTCGTAGTAAGAAGAACTGTTGCGCGCATAGTAAACTGGTGCGTCGTGGTATTCTTCCGGGAACTGCGGGCTTTTGTGCGAATTAGAGCGCGTACGCTGTTCTGAGAAGGCCCCTGGTAGCAGTTCTCCCAGCCAGATAGTGCGGTTGTTATCTTTACAGGTTATCTTGTACCAGTTCCGTCGCTACCATCTTGGACTGTTAGGGTAGCAGTTGTTTTCTGCAAATCGTGGAAATCACCGTGGAATGTAACTATATAGCTGTTTTTTCCACTGCTTACGTTAATGGGTATCGTCAATAGTCATGTCGTTTCGCATGAGGTTCAAAACACCACCTGTAGCCCGTCGGTCACGTTATCGCTCGGGATGGGGTGAAGCAATCTCATGGAGCCTTTAATGAAATAGTATTCAGGGTAGCTACTGTGACTATTCAGAGTTGAGTGCATTCACGCGTCCTCACTAGGAACCTCGCGGATAGGGATGTAGTTGCTGCCCTCTTTAATCTGCGCTGAAATACGGAGCATATCACTAGGGGAACTGATAACTTTGGCGTGTTAGCTACAAAGGCTTTGTTTTACGCTCTCTCTTAGTCCAGTAGCGCCGTGCTGCTTTTGTACTCAGTTTAACGCCAACACTATATTGCGGGCGATTCCTTGCATCTCTTTTGCATCAGTATAGACGCATAGCATAGTGCTGCGGCGTCTTCTTTCATTTGTGTGAATGTTTTCATATCGTATATTTACCTCTGTTACCAGTATATATGGTTAATCGTCTTGCGTCACTTCTAACTCAAAACCTGTGGGGTTCGGGTTTCAAATTGCGCTGCATCTCTTGCGGTACGCGAGTCCTGCACTGCGCCATATTTGTGGCTGCTTGGCCACTGCGATAGGGGCTATGGTAAAGCCCAGCGTGTTTCATAGCTGCCTGGGCCTCGTAGCCAAAAAGCCTGTATTTACGTCATAGTCTCGTGGCTCTTTCCCCTCAGTTCAAAAACCAGTAAGCAGTTCGTAGTTCTATATGGTCTATGCCGTGTGAGCTCAAACCCTACGTGATAGATCGTTAGTGTTCTTGGTCCTTGTCTTTTTATCTCAAAGCCAAAATAAGATTCGCTGTATACACTAGCTTTTAGTGCGAGCCCTGCCGGCAGGTCGTTGCTAGCTGCCGGTTACTTGTAGCGGCTCTGTTTCAAACCCAAATAGTGTGTCTTTGCCGTTCTTGCGTTGCTCATCAATATAAAGGAGCACAGAATTAAAAGCCACCGCCAAATATACCATACACCCGGTAGTGTCGTCTTTAGCTATATGGAAGCCCGGGCATGTAACTCGTCTGACTTTTGGTGTTTACGAGCTACCAATGAAAAACCAGCGCTAACGTCATTTTTGCTTATTGAGATACCTCGCCACGCAGTCGCAAATCCATGAGTGGTGCTACAGCCGCTGCCCTGTGGCTCTGGGATGAGGTCAAAACCAGGTGTTAACATCTGTTTTGCTTTTGGCACGGGGCGGGGAATAACTCAAACCCGGCATTAATGTCTTGTCGGTATTGCTGTGGGGCCGTGTATCACCTCAAACCCATGGGGGTATTATACCCATTAGGGCGTGTAGGCTGCTCAAGCCCAAACCCTGCGTCAACTTCAGATTAAACCGTGTAATATTCCATGCAGTTTTACTGAGGCCAAAGCCCAGATAGACAGCTCGTTAGATTTATAGGCCCACGTCCGGTAGGCTGTCACCATTGGCACGCAATATGATACTCGGCCGCGAACTATTTGTGATTACGCACATATGTACCAATACCTTGGTATCCGGCCGTGTACCGTTGTCCGCCCATCAATGTCCCACTCTGGCTGCTGGCCGGGCCCGTCTTCCGTCCAGATTTTTGGCGCGGATACGGGTACCTTCTGTCTTTAGACGAACGTTATACCAATAGCTGCCCATGCAAAAGGCTTATAGGCTAGGCCAGAGGTTCGACCGCCGCTGTCATGACCCAAGAGATATGGTGTGGTTTGACACCCTACCGTGTAAATGACAGAGGTGCTGGTGGTGTTAGCGTCTCGCTATTGCCCTAAGTAGCAGTACAGAAGTACCGTGCTGCCCAGCAACACCGCCCCTCATCATTAATATAAAACTTTAGGTACTGGTCAGTATCCCGGCGCAAAGCCAGGACTTTTTATAGTCGATAACAAAAAGTACCGCTTTCGCCGTACTTTTGTAATGCATGCTACGTTTCTGTTCGTTCCGTCGGCGAAAAGCGAACACGCAGTACGCCGTGTTCACCAGAGCTCTAATAGGAGAGTTAAGCAGCTTTGACAGGTCCGCCGCAGCCCATCCCCGAAGTTTTATTCTATCTATTGCCGTAGAGCTACTCCGGGAAGGCTGTGCATGTGTTGTGTTGGCCAATCGTCTAATATTTGTCCACGTTAGGTTGCCGCATGCGCGGCTTTACGTTGTTGTTCATGTCGAATCACAACCCTTGTTGCCAAACCGCCCAAAGAAGGCCATTTGCCCAAGATTCGGTGGTTTTGCGTTACTAAGTTTTCCATACACAGGAGCAGTTGGCTTATAAAGTTATCAGTGCACGCGGCGCTTTGGTTCGTCTATCTTCTGGAGTGATAATGGCAGCAAGCTCAGGTAAGAACTCCTGCGGGGACTTTCTTTGCTTACAACGAGCGGCCGTTGTGTAAAATTAGGGGCTTTTACGTGGGCTTTCGTAATCTGACGGTCAGCGTAAAGAACCAAATGAAACGATATTGCCATACGCGGATGAAAGAACTCAAGCCTCCGTGTTCCTCGCGTCGTTCAAACAACCTAACGCCAGTATCTTCAATTTGGCGGCCTGCCCCACCCTCCATCGCCGCCACCAGCAGGAAGCTGCTGCAGAGGTACGCCAGAGATTGACAACGTAGTGCCGCTCAGGATCAGGTGTTTGCTTTCTACGTCTATGGGTGATAAATCAACCTCATTGCCTCGTGAGATAGACAGTTTTGCCGGTTAATGACGGTGTTTCTGAGGGTGCTACCGCCGCCACCAGAAGGCAAAGTAACGTGATTGCTCCCCTCTGGGGTGAGCTCATTGCCACTAATACGTAGTTCGGCAGGGCGACGCAAAAAGCCTACGCGTGCTCCTGCCTGGTTAGTATGAGCGGCGTTCCGTACTTGCCAACGCCGTTTGAACTCCAGTACTAACATGATATTGAGGGAGTGAAGCCGCCATTCTCTGCGTCAACAGGGCTAAGCTTATTAGCGGCCGGAGTTATACACAATACCTTTCTTGCCGCCTCCGACACCAGACCCGCCGAGTTCATCTCGATAAATTCCATACTCAGCAATATCGCCCTCTAGAAACTCGCGGGCTGCTAGTACCCTTAGCTCCTCGTTCTACATTTCAAGATACTAGCGCCGTTATTCACGCTGGTAACGCGCATGATTTCACTATTGTTCTGGTTGGGTAGTTTTCGTACGGCGTACTGTTACGAAAAACTCCTCGCCAAAATCTGCGCCGAGTGGGAACATAGATGCTTCGCCACTAGTGATTTTTATTGATGTGCGGGTAGAATCAACAGGTGTTGTTAGCCTGCTGTTCGCCAAGTCTTTACCCTGATTGACGCCATTAATTTCTCCGTTTTAATATGCTTTTACTTTTTACCGTTAATAAACTCAAAGCCGGCGAAAACTGACGCAAGCCGTGGGGTCGTGGAACTCCCACTATTTCAGCGTATGTTCGGTAGTATATAATCTTTCACCCATAATACACGCTCTTTCGCTTTTGCGCCGTTTATAGTCGGCTACCATATCTACTACCAGATAGGTTTTGTTTCCTTATACCTTAAATAGAACAAGAGGGCTTTGCTTTGTTCTTGTCTGAACGTCACGAAAGGCGCTAGGGGTTGTGGCTAGCGCCCGCCTTATGTTTGCATATACCTGTCGTTTTCTGGCTGCCCAGCTTTTGTGCCGTCTTTGGTGTGCAACCCGACTTTGTTTAGCATTGTATTGCTGCCCTTTCATGTGTTAGTTTTGGCTCTGGGTCCCAAGTGAGGCGTAGAACTGCGTTTTCAGTAATTCCTGATGATGCTTGTAGTTGTCTGCACTAACTAACGGCTATCCGGTATGGCCGCAGTGTCGACACGTATTCGTCTTGCGCTATTGACTCTGGAGATTGTGTAGATAGATTTAACGAGAGGTTTGCCCACTGGACGCGAAGTCTGGTCCCGCCCGCCATGGTTGACGGTAGGCTGTTCGTATGCGCCACTTGTCTTTAGCTTTAGGCTTGTCCTGATGCATGCTTTCACCACCCGTCGAGTGTGATTTTAAACGTTGCTGATTTTCGTTAAATGAGCCAGTAAACTTTTGTAGCTGATGTGCGTAGCTGTTGTTGCCAACGTGTACGATGCTGCGTTGTCCCGGTGTGGCTGGTCTACGCTTTTGGTACTGGAAACTGATGTGATACGGTTGCGTGTTGCTGCTCTCTTGGGTTTTCCGGTTGGCTGCCCCGTTATCTTCGTAAATTTCAATACTAGAAGCCATATTTTTCCCACTATAGTTAATATAGTTATTATAGCATCTGGGTCGGTGAAATCTCCGCTGGGACGTACCCGATGCCCCGGGAGTATAACAATACGCTTACCTGCTGGCTTGCCCATCATATCCAATGCCAGCGTAGCCGAGGTAATACACCCCATCTTTTCAGAAAACACCAACTGGCCAGGATGCATCTTGTATTCTGTTATGTAGTATGTGTTTGCGTGGGGCGCTAATGTAAAGCGTCTCCATCCTGTTCAAACAGCAACGGCATAAGTCAGCGCACCATCTTTAACGGTGATGCGCTTAAAATACCGTTTACCGGTGTTAGGGAAGGCTTTACGCTATGTAAAGCAGCTATACCGTCATCAGACGTTATAACGCTGCCGTCTTTAGCCTGGCCTCCCCCTAATACTCATTATTGCTCGTCAGCCCTCTTTCTTGCCGCCGTCTTCTAGAAACTTAACCCATTGAGGATTACGTTGACACATAGCGGTGTAAGCACCGATAGCCTCTGGGTTTTGTTTTAAAAATGCAGTGTATGATGCTACAAAGTAGCCGATGCACCGGCACAAAGTGCAACTGTTAAGATTTTAATGAATTGCTTTTTAGTGATAGGTGTCATTTTTCAGCCTCTATATTATATACTGTTATCTCTTACCAAACAAGCCTGCAAATAACGCTGCAATACCTTGGGTAGCTTCGTGATTGGGCTTGCCTTTCTAGGGCTCGTCAACCTGCTGCTTTACCTTGATTAGCTGGTCTTCGCGTGGCTGTGGTGTAAAGCAGCAGGCTCCCTTGTCGCTTCCTCGTCTACCTTTACCTCTAGCTTTGTTGGGCCAGGCACCACCTCTGGCGCTTTCTGACTTAATATCTACTTGCGGGCGTAGCTCTGGTGCTGGCTCCCTTTGAGCCTACAGGGTTTTAACAGTTTGCGTGCCAATACCCCAATGCCGTATCCTGAAATATCAACCCTGGATGTAAAGTGTTGCTGCGTTGGTGTCTAGCACCTTGTATGGGCCCAACTTCAGGCGGAACCTGTCGCCTACGCCTGCACGGCCCTCTGCATAGTAACCATCAGCGTCACCCTGTAACGCCGCTCTCTGGGATTCCGTTATCTTCCCAATGGAGTCGTCAGTGAGGCTGTTCTCGCGGTTGTAGAATATCTTCGTGAAAATCTGTACGTCACCCGCCTGGTAAATTTCAGGAAATGCTACGTGGTCATCAGTGCTGATGCCTTACTGCTTCGGTTCTTGCCGTTATAGCGGTAGTGCTACTCAGGTCGTCCGTAGCGGTTCCACAGCCAGTCGTGGTCGTGGTGGCAATACCAGCCGCCAGCGACAGTTGATAATCTGTGGAGTTGATTTACAAAAATACCGGTGTGGCCAGCAGCACCACCACTGTTTTCCTCGTTGTCCCCAGATGAAATATCACCACGGCGGTATCTGCATTACCGTTAGCGTCTGCTGGCACTTGCACCCAGCCGTCTCTAGGGTGGCTAAATAGTGTGTCTGTGTTCCCGATCAGTAAGACTGCGGGAAAAACGCCAGCCTCTTTTAGGGCGTGTATGCCGAGCTTGAAACAGTCGTAACTATCTGGGCCGTAGCTCGTTTGTTCCATAGAGCAGACGCACGGCCTTCGGTGGCGCCTTGAATCCAATATGAAATAGCTTTCTCCTAGCTTTTCCAAATTGATCTCCTCGTTGTTATTTTAGTAGTGTGCCAACAAGGCAGATTTGGTAATGTATGGCCATTGGGCCGCCATCCGCAACTGCACGCCAGCACGCCCAAGGTCAACGCAACTGCTACTACGACTTCGCGGATAATCAACCTGCACTCTCATCTACGCTGCTCTTGTGTGATAGATGTTTAGTTTTATTTTCTTGTGATTTTTAATAATTCTACCTGCGACTTAAGGGCATATATTTGGCATTCTGACTAGTGAGGGTAGATAGACACAGTGACTACCACCATAATAGCCCCACCAATAGCTTGTACTATAGCTGTTGTCCAGGAACGTAGCGATCACGCCCAGTCATAGTGTTTCTTTTATCTTTTAATACGGTTTTAATGCTACCGGACAGTGTCCTCAACATCGCCGATCCGCTTGTCTGTCCCTCTATGTATTTATCAAATATCTGTGACGTCACGTAGCTCTGTGTTTTTATAATTTTGCTTTAATCTCTGCTCATCCTGCATGGCCGCCTTTTCGAAACTCTCTAAACTTACCGCAACTCGCCAATCTCTTGGTATAGCTTTGGGTCCATGACTATTTTATTGTTATCCATATGCACCTTGTCTTAAAATGTGCTACCTTTCTTCTATAGAATGATAGCACATATTTTTGTCTGTTACTGTTGATTACGCACTTTTTGGTGGGCGTCCGCGCCGCTTTGGCGCTGAGTCTGTTCGTCATCAAAACCTAGGTCGTCAGTTGCTGGTTTTGGTGCGTACTTGCTGTGGCGTATTGTCAGCTAGGATGATGTCATTAGGGTGTTGGCTCAACTTCTCGCCTCTCAACTAGCGGCGCTCTTCTCCGGTGTTGATGTCGTACTCTGACACCTTGGCGCGTCTCAAATAGCTTTCGACACTATCAATATTAAGTCGTTACCGCTCAAATGGTCGTCTTCTTGTATCATGTCGTGTAGAAGGCGGTTGATAGCGCTACTAGACACTCAGCACGCCCAACACGGACACGCCTCACCCTTCTTTATCATACGCATACGCTGCTTACCTGGGCATACGAACCGTGAACCGTCGTGCTCTCGTGCCTCGCTAGGTTCAGAGAACGCAGCCAGTAGAGTGTGGTCAAACGGGTTGTTAATTGACACAACGCCGCCGCGTGGGATAATCTCGTCGATGTATTCCACAACAGATAGGTTGGCGTTTGATGTGTCAGCAACCCGTTGGCTAGTTATTGCTGTAGTAATTGTTCTGCATCCATCATGGTTTGAATCTAAATCCTCCGCATAATAATCTGCTATTTCTGTTAATGACATCACCTGGGCGGTACTTCAGCTCGCGGTCACGCTCTTTGGCTCCTGATGATACCGGGGCGCTCCACGGTTACTGTCTCTATGATGCCACCCAGTAGTGCGGTCTGCCTCTGTTGGCTGGTCTTCCACCTTTCAGTGTTGAACTCTTCAGGTGTAGAGCCTTATATAGTTAGCCTGCCGTTTCTAGAGTGAGGTACTCGCCGCGCTCCATATGCTGACGTTGCAGGTCCATGCACGGTGCCTAGTACTACGCCTGGGTGTTGGTCTGGCTTCGTGGCACAGATAACCCTTGTGGGATGTCTGGCAAAATACCTTGTTCTTGGAGCGCCTTAACGCCACGGTTGAGATTCTTCTTGCGCTGCTGCGTTCTCTTTGCGTAATGCGCACTTGTTCATCCACGCTGGCGGTACTGTAGTGCCATGTTCTCAGCGCGTACAGCCTGTGCTGCCAATTCACTGGACGTAGAACCGGTTTTGGCCTCTTCGCTCTCGAACTCAAAAAGCCTTTAGGTAGCTGGTCATCTGTCTTGATTTTAAAATGTTTGGCCGTCTTTGCTGCGGACTTCTGGGTACGGAAGATTTGAATAAATCTCCTTGTGCATGCCGCCCATGCCGTCCCATACATCAGCAGGAACTTCACTCAGGGCGGTGTCAGCAGGCTCTGGCTCTTTCTCGGCTCTTCGTCTTTCTTCTCCGCCACCTTCAGGCCTCGACGCTCTAGCTCACCATTAGCTCTTCTTCAGTAAGGTGCGTGGTTCCTCTTGAGTCTCTGGGCTCTTGCTGCACTTCCTACAGGCTGGCCGTCTTGTCGATCTCATCGCTGCGCTATTTTCAACCTCTGTATCCGTCTGTAGTGCTATCGTCGACGTCCTCACGCTCCGCAGTCTCTCCTGTATTAGTTTTCTGCGTCGTCTCCTCCATATAATCCCCTTCTCCTGCTGCCTCTCTGGCGATGTATCTACTGGCTCATCTGGCTGTAGTATCTAGCGCGTCGACCTCATCAGCTAATGGGTTGGCCACTTCAGACCAAAAAGAGTAATCTAGTTCAATTTCTCCTCTCCTTATGTTTATTATTAGTTATGTATATATAAAAAGAAAAGGACCCTGAGGGAGAGGCCAGCAGCGGTTTTAGTGCTGATTTTATCACGAAGGGTGGTAATGTGACATAAAAAGCAAAAAGTATAGATTCTACTACTGGACTAGACAAAATCAAAAACAAAAATTCGATCTGCTGCAGATTCACCGGAATAAGCTGCGAATCCAGTGTCTCACTAACCCGTGAGGGTTTTGTATAAAGTACTAACGGTCGTCCCCGTTCCTTTTAATGCCACGACTGCGCTCTCAATGTCAACTTGTTTATATTTAGTTCCTGGATTTGATCTAAATGTAACCCAAAGCAGTGGCCAAGGCTAGTAACGTAATAGTGGGACGTCTCCCAGCTCCTTCTCAAGATTGTTCATGAAGTCTGCGTGATTTCACCGTTCTTGTCACGAATCTGTTTCTTCATTAGCTCTGCCATTCTCCCGGCTTCTGTAGCTAACTACCCTTGTGCCCATGCTTTGGCGGTTAGGTCTTGCATGCTGCGTGGTCTGTAGCCAGGTCTTCTAGCGCTTGTCGTTCGTAGCTTTTGTATCGTTGCATATTGTCTCCCTTTTGTTTTATATAGAAAGGCAGCCCAGGTGATAGGCTGCCAAGTGTGTGTAGATGCACCGGGCCAGTGCATCTTTTATACTAACTACACTATTGGATTGAGGGCAAGTTCATACTAGACATTACCGGACCTGGCTGCTCCTGCGTCTGGAATGTCTGGCCTGCGTCTTGAACCGGTGGCGCCTGTGGTGGCATCATCTGTGATGCTCTAGTGGCTGCGGTTGGTTGGTCTAGCTCTGGTGGCTCTGGTGTGATTGGGGTGCTTGGGTCAATAAGCTGGCCATTCTCTGCGGCTACATCAAGCTTGGTGCGGTTGTATGAGGCCAATCACAGCTTGCTCAATAAATGATAGCAGCGCTGTCGATCTCGTGGTGCATATAGGAATTGGTCAGTAGCTAACAGCTCACGCATCGACTGGATACTCTAGGGCTCAATGTTCTTGCGCTTGCGCTGCCTTGTCGCCTGCCATGATTACGGTGAAGTCTACGTACATAGCGTCACGGTCTTGTACTTCGCTCTTGACTTCTTCCCACTAGCTTGGGTCAACCTTAAACTTACAAGGACTCGTGTCGATCCTGCTGCGTCCTTTAGTCCTGCAAGTCTCTTTAAACAGAGTTGTATGGTCAATCAAGCCCATCTTAGCGAAGAGATGCTCATATCTCTTTGCGGTCATGGTCAACACGGATCAATGAACCCCTTGCTAATACTAATCTCTGCGATGTCTGGCATAGTTGAACAGAGACAGTTCATCGTACTTGAACTTACCATCATTGTCGTAGCCTACCTTAATGTGGTCTTTGTAGTACCTTCATCATCTGTGCTAGAAGCCTGAAAATACCTATCAAGTCCGGTCTCAGGCTGCTGCCTCAATCTCATCCTGTCGGCCCGCTAGCCCGGCCCCTGTATCATCTTAGCCTCGCCTAGTGTACCAACATCACGCGCTTGCTGTCGTCACCTCGGAACTGTGATGGTGTCCCCTAACACGGTGTGTATAGCGTTCTTGGTGTTCTGGTAGTCGTTCACCACGTAGTTAGGTAAGAGGTGCGGTGTAATTTCACCGTATGCACTGTTTACCGGCATGTCATTGTCTACGAGATAGCAGCACCGATTGGTTAGGGTCACGAGTAATGTTAGAAGCGTCTTCTGCGTCAATAGCACCCGCCTTAAACACGAGCACACTGTTTGCTGTGTCTGCGTTCTCAATAATCTGGCGACCACGCTTGTTTAAGATGTCTTGCAATGGGATAGCCTGCTCTATTGGACTGGTGTGGTCAATGAGATGCTGCCCATCGTTCAGGTAATTAAGAACACGTAAGGCTTGTGCGGGTAATCACAGCGTTCTTCCACTCAACCCCTCTTCTTTGTAAAGGTAGTTAGGGTTACGGCTCTTGTCTAGCATCACGTCACCAAAGAACCAAGCAACACACTCATCTTTGCCAGCTGGTTGTGTGTCATCAGTAAACCAAATCTCGTAATATGAGACTGTGGTATTCTCTCGCTTCGATGTCATGCGCTCAAAGTCATAGTACTTCATGATACGTTCACGGCCACCCGAACTTCTTGCATAAAGCTGCGCGATGAGTGTCACTTTTTCACCTCTGCGATAAAACGAGGCTCTTCACCTGGCTTGGCGGTGGTCTCTAATAATATTCTCTGGTGCTACAACACGAGGCACAACGTCTTTTGTCTTCTCGTCATACTCTAGTTTAAGCACGCCGACGTATTTGTTTAGCAAGTCATATGATACTGATTTGATTTTTCGGATAGGTGGTGCTTCTCGCTAGTGCATTCACCATAGCCTCTGGGTCGTCAGCCATCACTACAGTTTGTACTTCGTCGTTCTCTGGGATGACGTCAGCTAGCGGAGTGTTACCTGGGCTGTAAGCTAGAATGCTTTGCGCACCAACATAAATTTGGTTGTCAATGTATGGAACCTGGTGAGCGTACAAAGCGTGACTTATCAATCTGCTTACCTAAATAATACTCAACGTGGCGCTTCTCTTTTTAAGTTAAACCACGCTGCGCTTATCCCAGAACCCTTTGGCGTCATTTACCCATCGCCTAAAGTTACGGATTAGCTGTGTATCTGGTGTGATCAAGAGAGAGGACCGGAGTTTGCTCTTGGTCCCCTCGTGTTTCTCTATATTGTTTTGAATTGTTATACATAGGGCCTCCTAATTGTTTATCTACCCCTATAATAACAAGTTTTTATAATGTGCCTGAGTCCTTGAACGGCCTTGTGACTTAATAGCCTTTGCCATATCAATGCCAAGCTGTGCGTAGGTGTCACCTTTAGTGAAGCCTTTTTTAGCTGCTGGGAGTAACTGGCTCTTACCAAGCACCTTACCCCTCACACGGCTAGCAGTCTGTAGTGTATAAAACATAGCGTCTAGCGCGTGGTCTTCATTGTTATCATCCAGCTTTTCACCACCCGTGTCTTTGGCGTATACAATGGTAGAGCAGTGTTTTCAATAAGATACTTACAGCTATGGTGGATTTGCAAGAACGGTTTACCGTCTTCAGAGTCTTGTAGCATATCATGTGTAGCGTTAACAGCTGCCTGTTTGATGTCTTTATTTAGTTTGTCAGCTTTCACGATACGTGGGCGCTTGTCTACTGGTAGCTTTTCTAGCTCTCGCTTAAACACATCGGCTATGGGGTCATTCCCCCTAGGGTGGCTAAACGCATCATGTGGCAGCGCTAGAACATCCAGGGTCACGCTCTTGTATCTCTAGCGAACTTCTTGGCCCTGCATGTTGGTGGCTTCGCATTATCTGCTGCTTCACGGTAAATAAAACTGCGCTCTTGCTTTTCCATGATGTTGTCGAAACATAGCCCACAGATAACAGCCATGTCGTTGTATCTCGATCATACCAGCAATACGGAACGACCCGTTAAAGTATTCTTGTGATATGCCAAAGTCTTTGAACTTAGTGAACACATGTTTGTACTCTCGGAACTCTTCAAATACAGCGCCAAACTGAATGTCCCATGAACCGTTGCGCCATGCTTCGTAAGGTCTGATTTGGTAGCTTGCAGGGCTCTCCAGCATCTGGATGTGGCCAGGTCGCTCTCAGTAAGGATTGGGTTGTCGTCAATGAGCAGCTGGTACGTGAGCGCGCCATATACCAGTTAGTCGGTCAATCACAGTTTGCCAGTGTACCGTTTTCTTCTTACCCTTTAGGTCGTACATAGTGGTATTGATGCTTTAACACAATATTAAATTTAGGGTCAGGCGCCACAAAACGACGCTTAACCCAGGCCATGCCAATACCACCTGGGTTAGCTGTGCAAAAGATTTGTGGAAACAAGTCACTATATTTAGAACGTGCCGAACTAATGAGCTTTTCGTAGCGGTCTTGGTTTGGTATCTGGGTGAGCTCTTCAATGTTGATGCGGCAATACTCATGCCCCTGATACTTGGTGTAGGCGTCATCGTCTCCAAGGTGGCCACCTAACACACGCCCTGTCTTCTGCCCACCGCTTAACACCATTGGATTACGGCGCAGCTTGATGCCATATCCACGGAATGCTTGGCTGGCTCGGTCTTCAAAGTCTGACAGGTCACCGCTATTACGACGGATAACTAGCTGTCGCCCTAGGGTCACGTATGCGGTCACCAATATGCAATACTCAAGTCAGTTTTACCACCGCCACGAGCGCCACCGAAAAGAATTTCACGGTAGCGCTTGTCTTTAGAAAGGGCCGCTGCTAATTGCTGTGGCCCTGGTAGTGGTACCCAATACCCTTGCTTGCGTAGTTCTTGTATCTTATCTGTGGTTAGTTGTTCTTTTGGCTGGCCATTTGGTTTGTACTGTTGCTTGGGTGTTAGATCTAACGGGAACTCTTTACGCTTGTATTTACTCATCCGGATGCTCTTCAGCGTATTGTGCTGGGTCCTTGTAATATCTGTCATATCCATAGTAGGAATCATAAACCCCTTGAGCACATTCAAGTCAACTTCATGTTTTAGCATTCAGGTCAATTTCAGTTTTTCTTGCCATATACCTGGTTTAGAATGCCATCGATTACTTTCCAGTCTGCAGCGGCAATAGCCTCGCCAATCTTGCGTTCAAACAGGGAGTCTCAGGGTTTAGTATTAGCTCTCTAGTTCCTCCTCTGTCAGCTTGATAGAGTTGCTCAAGGCGGTAGCGAGCGGTCTCTTCCTTCTTCCAGTGCCAACTTTGCGGGTTTTTGAGTCAATAGTGTTACCATTGGCGCTGTTTCTTGCCTGGTCGATACGGTTTGACTCTTTTAAAAGTGCTTTAACGCTTTTTCATAGCATATATTATACATCCACAAGCTGGAACTGGTCAAGAGCTCCAAACGATTGGCGACAGTAATAGTGAGCGCTGCGGTCTTGTGGCGGGATGTTTAGGACGAACACGCTATTACCGATGTGTACACCAGGGTATATATTGCCAACCATATCCTTCGTAGGCTTGTTATTCCTGTTCTGCGCGGCAATCTTCAATATGACGTCGTGAGAGCCCTCAATTTGCGCTTTATCTAGCTTTCCGAATGTATACTCATCCAGAACGATAGAACGTCTCACACGGGCTCTGAGTGGCCTCTGAGAGCGTTTCTTACGAGATGGTATAGTTGCTGTTAAAATCATCTTTGTGCAGCCTCCTTAAGTTATACAGATAGTATTTGTAGTTGGTGCCTTTCGTTTAATAAACATTATAGTTAGTGTCTAGCCAACGGTCGTAGACTTCTAGCTGCGTATCAAAGCTGCCATTAAAGTTGTTATTAATATTCTGTTCGATCTTTAGCTTGCGGTACATCTTATCAATCATGCCTGTATTCTCTAGGTTGTCTAGCTTCTCTTCAATAGTAGCTGGCACTAGTACTTCTATGTCTTCTAGTAGGCTTACGTTAATAAAACCATTTAGCTTTTGTAGTAGTTCTTTAGTAGTGTACATCTTTCATTATCCTTTCTTATATGAGCTTTCTTGCTCTCTCTTTATACCTTTATGTTACTACACCGAGTGGTTAAGGTCAATAGGTTTTTTGTGGTTTTTGGTTTATTTTTATGGCATTGTGAACTGTTCTGTGGAAAACTAAAAAGCCCCAGCGTGGGGCTCGTTAGTATTACTTGTTTAGCGCCTCACCAATTTGTTGTTCAGTCTCTGCTTCCTCTTTAAGTTCTGTGAGGATGTATTGCTCATAGTCTTTGAATATTAGGCTTTTTACTAACTCGTTAGGCAGTTGCTCTGTTCCTTGTAGCAAGTAATAGATAGTTTCGAATGGGTCTATAAACTGCAAAGTCTTTTCTAGTAGCTCGTCTTCGTCTTCTACATCTTTTACGTTGTTTTAGGTGCGATATTACTCGGTCGTAGTCTTCTCCAACAGCTACTGACAGCTTCATAATAGTTTTCCAATAGTTTTTGCTAGCTTCTTCTGGTGTAACGTCTGTATTAAGCATCAGCTTTTCTTTTTAGCTCTAGATTTAGTTGGTCATGCAACATCTTTCTTTCCTTTCGTATGTTTATGTCTTTATATTACTACACCAAGTGGTTGTAAGGTCAATAGGTTTTTGTGGTTTTGCAAAACTAAAGGGGCCAAGTCGGCGCATTATGAGCTATTTGAGGTCTAGCAAGTTAGTTGCATATAAGCTGGTGCTGCGTCCTGCAATAATAGTATCAGATATTTTACCATTGTTTTGCTCTTTGACTTATCGAGCTAAAGCACTGAGTGTTTACAGTATGCAATTACACCCTCTTTGGCCTAATTAATTAATGCTAGTGACAAGTTTAACTCCTCACCGTCAGATTCATACATTAGCGCAAGAGCCATTTTAATATTACCTGATGTCGTCAAGCTCTAACTAGCACGACTCTCAGTCTTTAGAGTCCATAAACACTTTACTTTTAAGCGATGAACTCGCGTAAGCCAAATTGCCATTAAATTTAATATATGTTTCATGCATGTCTTTTTCTGCAGCTATCTGTACTTTGCAAGTGCTTTTGCTGCGTCGCTTGTCGTGCCAATTTCAGGTCCTCTGGGTAATAGACCTGCTTGTAGAATATTGTTATAAATATTCATTGCAAATCTCCTATTTGTAACTACTTTAATCTTCTTTTTTCTCTGTAAGTTTGATGTGCATTTTTAGCGCGTCTACATTTGAAAAAACTACCATAATTATTTAACCTGAATTAATCTTAATGATGCATCGGCGATCTGTGCTGCCATTTCTTGGTTCGCCTCCTCGCTAATCTTATCAGATACCTTACGAGAGATTTCCGTTAACCCATTTAGCATCTCCATTGTTCCTTCGTTGATGTCTTCAAGCGCGTTAATTGCTTGGTGTACTAAGTCTAGTTCTCGTCTGTATTGTTTCAGTAGGTCTTGTCCTCTTTGTCTTGTGTCAATGTAGTTCATTATTTGTCCTTCCTGTGTTCTTTCTTTTATGTCTTTATACTACACCAATAATTACTTTAACGGGTCAACAAGGGTTTTATGCAAAAATAAAAGCAGGCTGTGGAAACTCAGCGCCTGCTCTGTTGATTCTATGCGCACGCTATCCCAGTATTTTAGCGATGCTGCTTACGCGCAAACTCAGGGTCTTTTTAAACCTACTACCGGTAGATTTCTTGCCTCCCTTGCGCCCGATCTTCTTGTAGAAATCAGGGTCACGCTCTTTGATACGTTTGGCGGCTAATTGGTGCGGTGTCAGATTTTATGCTCCACTAGCTTCCACTGTATTCTCCGTGCACTTCTGCCCAAGTTGGTGGTGGTCTAGCTTCTCATTCTCTCGTTCTGCTCGCTCGTTAGCTGTCATTTCTACATCTCCACGCGCTGCTAACTCCATCCATTTGCTAGATACTACTGTATTGTTGTGGTCTTCGTCTTCTAATGCTTCCCACCCGAGTATACCGTTTCGCCATTGTAGTCATTGTGGTAGCTTTTAGTTGTTCTGCCATGTTGTCAAATCTCCTTTAGTTATTTTCGTTTTCGTATAACATTTTTAATACTGATTCTAGAATTGTTGCCCCGGTATTCTGCGTTTTAGGGTCTTTTAGCCTGTGTGCGCTCTAGAAAAATCATTTTCTTTGGTGTGTCTTTTTGCGAAGACGCAAATGAGTAGTTAGTTATTCTCATCCCTATTTTCTTCTACGTTTTCACTAGTAGCAATTATCCGCATGTCATAGACAGCATCATCTAATATATCTGCTATTTCGTTAAACGCATCAGCCATATAGTTAGTGGCTCTGTCGTCGTCATAGTCCGCATACGTCCTGTTCTCTAGCCAGTCCTCTAATCTCACCTGCGGCTGCCACTATATCGCTCATGTACGCTATTCTTTTTAGCCTATCAAGAACATCAAAAAGCAAATATTCCATGTTTTGTGTATTTTGTAATGTTCTGGTCCTGGTCTCAGGAATAGAATTCCGTGGGGCTATAAAAATACTCTGCGGTTAATATTATCCATCTTCTCATCAAGCCTCCTTTTATATTGTATTTCGCCTGCCAGTGCTCTTTCTTCTCCACTATTTTTAGACATTCTCTTGGCCACGCTATCCAATTCTTCTACAATGCGTTCAGCTGTATGGCTAAAATGCGTTTGGCATCATTACTACCCACTGGTGCAAAATCAGCCTCCTGAGGTCGCCTAAAATAGTTTTAATCTCAGAAGGACGCAAAAATCACTCCCTAGGCTGAGTTGTATTTCAGTTTTCACATGCAGTGTGGTATCCTGGCGAGTCAAGTTCAAGCTTGCGACAAATATACTAATATACTTACGGCCTTTCAATGCGGGACCATACTGTATTATAGAGATGCTGCTCTAACTCTTTGACCATTATACTTAATTTATCATACATATATTCATGTCCTCAGTAAAAGCCTATTGTTTTAAATCTTTTTAATTTCCTACTGCCAGTCATATCTAATACGCCCATCAGTTTATTACGGACGCCTTTCTTGCATCTTGGTCCATACCTTATTGCCCTCAATCTTAGTAAGGTCTTCAAACCTTAATAAAACCGTATAAACATCATCCATTTTAGCTCTCATTTATCTTATAAGCGCTACTACCCACGCCTGCTCTTTCAAAATCTCTTCTTTTGTAGCACTCATACTCTTCAGCCAGCATATCCCACGTGTAATTTTCTGCGGTTGCTGCTCCTGCTGTGTAGTCTAGCGCGTTATGTTTTTGTTCCTCTTCTGGCTTTTTGCCACGAATAAAGTTTTTCTAATTTTCGTTCAAAGTCCATACTTATCTCCTATCTTATGTATTTTCTTATAATTTACCTTTGGCCTTAAGCCCAGTAGTTTCCCCAGCTCTTCAATATCCGCCATGGCAGATGGCTCTATATCGCTAGGGTTATTTTTGTCTACTATAAAGTACATGTCACCAGCTACAAGCAGTAGCCTGAGCTTCAAACAAAACTTTGCGATAATCTTTGAATTTGCTTTTAAGTAATCACTTATCATAATACAATTAGACCTTTTAGCGTTACTCTACCTTTTTATTTTTGCATCTGACAACACCTTGGACGCATCAACAACATCAAGATACAGCGTAGAAGCGCCCTATAACGTCAAACTCTATTATACCTTTTACTAACTTGTAGATAACTAGGTCTTTTGCCTGATAAATTTTCTTTACCACCAATATCATATAGAGCTTCTAGGACCTCAGCTAATCTAAGCAGGCTGGTCATTATATCAGGTTCCTGCCCCCAGCTCACTAGCGATGTCACACAGAGACAATACTGTGTCCACATATAACGTGAGTAGGCGCATTAGCCAATGTTATCGTATATATCTATCAAGACAGAGGCGAACCGAGGCGCAATTCCTTCGTCTTCTAGCTGCCTTGCTTCTTTGATTTCATTAAACTTTTTCAGTTATCTGCGTCAATTTTATCTGAAATATGAACAATCTCTAGAGATTTAGCAATGTTGTTTATAGCCTAGCGTGTTTATAGTTATACGCCATACCGTCTCCTTATATAATTTGTTCTTTCAATATATTTATCAATCTTGTTCTTAGCGTCATCGAACCCTACTGCAAAAGTCAGCCTTATACCCCAACTCTCGCAACCGCTTCATGTACGACTCTTGCTCTCTTCCAGATGTTCGTTTTTCTCATGGACCCATCTTTCTTATATATAACCACACCATCGCGCTTAGCTCAGAAATAAGCCATGATAGCCGTTATTTGGGTAAGCTATCAAATAAGTCAGTGTACCCTCGCCCCTCTTGTAGCCTCTTGTGCATCACAACGCTTGCGCCATTGTTAGCTTGAGGCCTGCAGAGTGGTCTGTCTAAAACCACACCTGGTGTATTGTAGTTTAAATATTCTGTCACCATACGGTGCATAGATTCTTCTTTTGTATGTGTTCTTTTTCCTAGTTGCTAAAGTTCTACGTGGATACATACTAGTTAGCACCGATTACCATTGCAATAGCTGCTATCCCAAGAATACCAGCTGCGACAATTACGCCACGCTACTGCTCCAGTTGTGAGTATAAAATGCATGTTCTCGTTTTCGTCATGTTTTAATGCCCTGCGTACGATTAGCCATGCCGCTAGTTTAATGGCCTGGATTGTTAAGTAGCATAGACGCTGAAATTGCTACAACAAACGAGCCCCTAATAATAAGTTCTTTTTCATTAGCTGTCCTTCCTTTTTATAGTTTGTCTTGTCTAGATATAAAGCAGTCCAGTCTTCATTGTCTTTACTGCGCTTCCTATCTGTCTTTATATTATCAAATGGTTAAGCTTTTGTAAAGGGTTTTTAATCAAAAAGTTGGGAGAATTTACTCCCCAACTTCACAGCTTCCCACGCCTTCACGTATATACCCGAGACAGCACAGCACCCCGCTTTTCAGACATTACCAGCCTTGTGGTAAAGTTCATTAGTCCGTCCTGTGATATGGTTTATCGGTAAGTCAGCTCTTGCGCTATCTCCTGGTTGCAATGGGTCCGCTATTCTCAATGACCCGGAGGACTCGTAACTGCATGGGGCCCGGACTTACGTATCCTATAGTATGCAACCTTTGACTCTAGCGCCACAGCCATTAAAAAGGTATCTCGCTTAGGTCTGAGTGGCACGTCAGGGGGTCTGAAAGCTCTTTGTTGTTCTCTTTTTACTTTCTGCGCTGCAGTTAACGCTGGTTTTTGTGGCCGAACATGTCCACAGCCGCCCCTGTAGTGTTGTCTGAAGTTTTTCTGTCCCTTTGGCCTTGCTGTGCGCCACCCAGCGTTATAACTTAGGCGCCATCCTCACGACCCCCTACAAAAATAACGTCGCTTGCCGCAATAACAATCTTGCTGCGCTTGTTACCTTCTTTGTCTTCAAAGCGATCTTGCCTTTTAGCCGGCCCTGAACAATGCATTGGCGGCCCTTTGTTCAGATGATAGCTACCAGCTCGTAACTTATTCCACGCCTCAATGTCGAAAAAGTCAGCAGCGTCTTCCTTACCTTGGCGGTCTACTGCTGGGCTAAAAGCTGCGTAGCCTCATATTATCGTTAATGTTCTTTACCTCTGGGTCGCGAGTGAGGCGGCCGATTAGTGCTATCTGTGTGTGATGATTTTTGCCATTTTATTTCTCCTTTACTTCCATTACATCTGCCAGCGTGCCACGTATATGGTACTGCTCAAATGCATTATCTTTTTTGCTCACTGCCCCTTTGGTCATATTTCTTCGGTGGAGTATATCAGCTTGTCTGGCTGTACCATCTCCACGTACTTGGAGACCTTTCTTGCGGAGCTCCCGGCGAGCCTTCATTGCTTCAGCTCGCTGCTCATTACTAGTTCGCGCTCCTCATCTTTTGAATCTAGGTAAATTGCTTTTATATTTCATATCTTTTAAAATGTTAGTTTTAATACTTCTTGCTCTACAGGGGAAAAAGAGAACTCAAGGCGATGGCGCGCGCTGTCTCGATTTCATCCTCTATGTCCTTGCAGTAATCTCAATAACTCGCAATCAATCTGGCGCCATAGCGAAACGGTCAGAGTATAGAGAAATACAGAGTTTCAAGGTCTTTATTAACTACGAAGTAATGTAGACATTGTGGCCAGTAATCTTTTGGTACTTGCTTCTCATAGTAAGCTTTACCATCTTGTAATTGATAAGCGCCTTATTCTCCCACGCCTCCGCACTATACTCGTCCTTGCTCACTATTTCACCGTCAGGAGCTCAAGATAAGCCCGGGTGCTCTTCACTCTACCATCCGGCCTGGTATGCAGTTTTTGTTAAGGTACTTTGCCACAGCTTCTCGCCTTCATCTTCAAGGATTTCACCGCGTACTGCCTCGCTAGATTTTCGTCCGTCTAGCCTGTCTTCATAGTCGTTAGGGTTGATAGGTTCAGCTACTTGCTCAGCAATTAACTTATAAATGTGGTCGGTTAGCTGTGCTTGCGTTTCTAGAGCTAGCACTGCGTCTTTGCCTAGCTTATCCTTAATAGCTGGTATAGTATCAGTTATTGTCTAACTGTATGCCCATCTCTTTGGCTTTTGCCGTAGTGAGCTTTTAGAAGGCCTACGGGCGTGAGAATAGTTTTTGGCTTTACTGCCGCTAATCTTTCCCAGGCGGAATTGTAGCCATTCGTCGGTTCGTTGTTCTAGGTCTAAAATCTTTACCATCTTTAGATCTCCTGTAGCTTAGCCTTCATGCTGTCTTTGGTGTTTAAGATGTATGGCTTAATATTGTTAGGAATGTTAATGTACACCTTTTGGAGCTCTTGCATTGTCTTGGCCTTCTCTAGGGTCAAAAATAAAGCTGTTCAATCTCTTTGCCTCGTTGCTCATCTTGGTAAGCGCGGAACTCCTCCATTTCCTCAGTAGTAGCGATTTCCCCATCGTTTAGGTACCCAAGCTTTGCAAGCGCTCGCCCTGTAGCGATAGTCTCCAGTTTTTCAAAGGCCTTAGGTTTCTTCATCTCAACTGCTGTATACATAGCGTGGCCATTTGCTTCTCGGCTAGCTTCATCTGTCTTGTCTGCAATAATATCTGCTGTAAACACCATTCCCCATCAGGTGTGTGCTGAAAATGCGTTTTTACTGATGCGTTTGGGTGCTTCTCCCAAAAAGCTTTTTAGCCTGTCTGCAACCTTAAGCGTATTCATTGCCTTTAAGGTCCATTGTCTTAACCTTATTCATTTGTTGTCCTTTCTTTACATCTTTCTTATTACCTACTTACATGGTAGCACAAATACTTCTTAAGTTCAATACTAAAACTAAATACTTAAATTAAGAACGCCCATGTTTCTTATGTTTTATATTTCTTTACTTCTTTTATTTCTCTATTTCTATAAGTAATAGGGGTAGAATTTCAGATAAGATGGCAACAGGTTAGGGTGTATGACTGCCCCCATTGCGGACCAAAAAGATAGTTCAACAATAAATGCTCATAAAAGTAAATAGATAGACGTGACGGATTATTTGACATATCACAGTTTGTATTGTGGGAGGTGAAAAAGTTACAAAAATAGTGGCATTATAAAAACCTTAAAAAGCAGCTGGCGTGCTGCGTTAGCCTGATTTAGTTTTTAGTGGTCTATCGTTCTGCGTTTAGCCGTTCACGCATAACGTGCTGCTGCTATAACGCTAGAATCGATACTGCTTTTTAGCAGAAAGGCCGCCAGCGGGCTTGTAAACTTCTTTCTTCTTGTATTGGTCACGGTTAAAGTTTGAGTAGCCCTTGAGAACGAGACTCTGCCTTACGGTATTTCTCATTAATCTTTTTGTGCTACCTTGTGGCCAATCTTACCCGCTACGAGCCATAGAAGCGTAATGCCCTTTTCGAGGTTCTTCTTCCATACACGTATAGTAGCGCCCTCAATTCTTTGGCGCCATAGCAGTAACAAACCAGTGAGATGGCTTTATTAGCGTTTTGCGCATCTTTAGCAACAGCTTCAAATACTGCTGGGTTATCTCGCTTGCGTGACACGTACATAGGCAAAAAGGCCTTGTTGTCAATAAGCTTTTAAAAATCTCGCTGCCGAGTTCTTTTCAAATTTTAGTGTTAGTATCGTCGTTCATTGTACGTCTCCTTTATATACTAATTATTTTAAATCCTAACTACATTATACGAAACAATAATAAATAAAAAGTGCATAAAAGTGTTGACATCCTGAGGCACTTCGTATACAATAATAAAGTGCTACACCAGTATGCGCGAAGCAGGCAAAGCGGATGGCATCATTAAGATATAATTTCTGACGGTCCCATACATTGCGGGTTCGAATCCCGCACAGAGTAGCAACATTTTTGAAAAATAGCACCGTTTCGACGGTGTTATTTTTCTTTACATATGACTTGGTACAAAATGGAGACGAGGCGACCGAAGCCGCCTCTACAATGAAAAGATGTTGACGGTGAAGGACTCCCCGTCACTTGATTAATATACACCACCTCTACAATTAGTTCAACTGGCTATTACGCTTAATCCGACAAAGCAACCTGTATGCCCAATAGGTGGGTATAATGTATATATAACTAAAGTTAATTGGAGAATTATATATGGCAAATGTTTTACGCCTAACCCACAACGACATTATGAATGTGTCGACTGAGAAAACCGCTGTTATTGGCCAGCGTGCCGAAACAGTAGACGGACGTATTTACCGATACGCTCGCGCTAATGGCGCAATCAACGCCGGACAAAGGTGTCAAAAATGGAGCTCAAGAAAGAGGCCGAAACGTTGACGCTCTAAAAGGTTGGTGACACTATGGTTACCATAGCTGGGCAGAACCTAGACGCTAATACGCAAAAGCTCATGGAAGACGCTTTACTAACTATTGACGGCCAAATCTACAACACAGACGGCGTGTCAAAGAACGGTACCGTTAACATACTGGTGGCTCACTTGTTTGCTGCTGCTCTGACTCAAAGCAGCTATCACTTGTTAACAACCAGTTTAATGGTGTTACTGGTGAAGCAGCTACGACTAGCAGCCCTGTGGTATCCGCTGAGACTGTAGGTGCCTGCTTACTCATAGCTTCTGGGCTCGCGTTAGCATGTAATACGCTTATAGCGTCTAAAGGGAGGCTTGTCCTCTCTTTTTATTGACTTGTTTGTCTGATTATTGATATAATGTAAGTACGATACTTAACAAGAAAGGACAAATTATAAAAAATTTAATACAAATCTACCACGCCGAATGAAGGCTTTTCGCTTATTTTTATCTCAGAAAGAACGGTGAGCTTATCAGCAAGCGTGAGGACCAAAGTTTACACGGTGTTATGGTTAAGTCACCAGCAGCGCCGGAGATGGAGGGCAAAGTATACTTTAACCGATACGCTGTTGATAACCTAATACCAGATGGCAACAACAATTACATTTTTATCTCAGATAAGGAAGTAAAGGGGTATATGAATGCCTAAAGCAGAACTTGTAAAAAACGTAGTAACCGGGGACGATCTAAAAAGCAAAGTCTCTAGTGGTGTTAAGAAAGCATATGACGTAGCAGTAGCATCTTATGGGGCAGCATCTGGCAACGCACTTATCGAGTTTAGATACGGGGAGCCTCTAGTGTCGCACGACGGTATCACAAACTTACGCACGTTAGTACTGGACGACCCAGTAGAGAATATGGCAGTGTCTATCATTAGGCAGGCTAGCGAACGTACCGGGTATACAGCTGGTGATTCTACAACGCTAACGGCGCTATTAACTACTATCTTGTACAATCGGTACAAAGACTCTGAGCTAACCCCACGACAGATAGCAGCTGAAATAAACAGAAGCACGTTAAAAATTAAAAAGGCAATTGAAAAGCACAAGAAGCCAGCAGGTAAGCGAGACTTACGCGCGGTTGCTTTTACTTCTTCTGGCGATAGTGCTGTAGCCGATATGGTCGTATCTGCCATTGAGTCAGCGGGCGAAAACGGAAACATTCGTGTTGAAGAGTCTACTACTCCAGATACATATGACACTGTTGTTAGCGGGTTTACGTTCGGACAGGGCCTTGCGGCACCGGTATTTGCTAAAGACTTGCAGCGAGTAGAGACGCAGTACAAGAACGCAAGCGTAATAGTATTAGCTAGCCCATTGGCCGCAGAAGATGAGGCGGTAGAGCTGCTAGAGATAATGGTGCGGTCGGGCGCTAAGCACTCAGTTATCATTGGCGACGTCCGAGGTGAGGCCCTTGAGTCTATTGCAGCTAATAAGATTAAGGGAGCTGTTGACGCAGTCGTAGTGCAATTGCCTGCTATTGGCCGCGATGAGATGGTGCAGGATATTGCCGCTTATTTGGGGGTTACCCCTGTTATTTACGGCGCAAATAACTTCGAACCAAGCGACAACATGGCAACCGTACCCGGAGTTTAGCAGTAGTATGTCAGAAACGACTATCGTTAGCCCGCTACCAAAAGAAGAAATTGATAAGTATGCAGATAGCGTTGAGAACTTTGAGCGCAAAGCTCGGCTTAAGTGGCAAGCTTGTAAAAATCTTTGTTGGCGGAGCTACACAGGCCGAACGCCAGGGCTAAAGCTCCGCGTAGAGGACGCAGTAGGAGCTGCTCGAAGCGCAAAGAAGTATGGGGTACTGCCTGGCGGCGGCTACTTCTTGGCACGGTATGGCAAGGGCTATTTTGAGCGACCATTCGAGCTGCTTACAGGCAATAAGTTCAAGGGCGCGCCATGCGTTCGAGTCGACCTAAACACTGGCAAATCTGTAAACGTGCATAGGCTGGTATCCTAGATAGCGCAAAATCTATTGAGGAAGCTGTAGTTAATTCGCATTCAGCAGCAACGCAATTGTTATCTGTGAGGGTCGCACTGCCATATAAAGAGAAGATGAAATAAGGGGAACGCATGCTGTATATATTTGGCCTACTTGTGTTAATAAATGTAATACTGAGCGTATCAAACACCAAAGACCTTAAAAAGATAAAAGAAATAGACAAGTACGTAAAATACCGTGAGCAGTCAGCCATGGAGCTAGAGGCTAGAAAACACAGCTACGTTAAGCCACCGGCTGAGGCCGCTACAAAAAGGCAAACACAAGGCTCTACAGTTGGTGCTATTGTTAAGCGCAAGACCCCGGACCAAATCCGTGCTGAGGCCACACCAGACTCGCTATATGGATGGGTGGAGTAATGGGGTACATTAAAGATGGTGTGTACCACCACGGCAATAGAGACGAGCACCAGGCGGACCCAGCAATAGCTGGGCTCGCCGTTGACGGGGCTATAGAGTCGCAAGCAAAACAATACGCCCACCATTTCATACAGAGGTGGAACGTAGACGGAACAAAAACGAAGATTTCTATATATAACAATACGGGAGATGAAAGATGACAAAGGAAAACCACTAAAAAGCGAACAGAAGAGGCGAAACGTAACTCTAACATTTAACGGGTTGGACCCTGAGTACTGGCTTATCGATGACATCATTAAGATGAAGGAGGGCTATTCGCTACAATCGACTCTGTAAAGAGTAAGCGCATGGACAAAGGAAGCTGTCGTCAAAGACATGGTAGATGGCTACGGTACCATGCACTACCTTTCACTGCTATACCTGTGCCTTAACAGGGTGTTTGGCATTACCGACCCATCAGCTGTGAGGCTTTCAGGCCGAAGTACAGACTAGCGGAGACCCAGACAACACGACCACATACAGCCCTGAAAATAGAGGGCATAGAATGGCCAACCGCGTGCTAAAGAAGAATAGGCAAATGCTAATCAACGCATACTATGATGGTGCGCGGAGGAGGCCCCTCCGAGAGGTAGCAAGATATTAGGTGTGCACCATTCCACAGTTGTAGTGTGGCTAAAAACAATACAGTTTTATGTAAAGCGGCAGAAAAGCAGTTGACTGCCGCTACTTACTATGCTATAGTGAAAACATACCAAAGATTAAGGCATAGAAAGGACAAAACCAGATGGCTAGAAAATCAAAAAGTAGAGAATAAGAAAACCTAAGACAATTAAACTTTCAACTGTAATTATTGCGGTGGCATTCGTTGTTGTAGCTGTTGTTTCGTTCGCTGGTGGATTTGTGTTTGCAAACCACTACAATGCCAATGTACAGCATAAAGCTGAGGCTTTGGCGTCAAAAATGCGGCCCCTGAAATAGCCGAGCAGGAGCCAGAGGAAGGGGCCATGCCCCTGAGGGCTGCACAGAGCCCGCTCTGAGCCGATAGCGCCAAAAACGGGTTGCGATGCGGTTGAGACAATCTGCAGCGAGATATGAGTGGAATATCGACGTCGTAGTAAAGATTGCTAAAGCAGAAAGCGGGTGCGTATACAATAGGGTAGGAGACGATTTCCCAATCGCCGGGCTACATCGTGTGAGCTGTGGAGTTATGCAAATACGGACGTTAGACGGAAGGCCTACGTGTGAACAACTATTCGACTTAGACACCAATATAGACTGGGCGTATAAACTGTATAAGTCTAAAGGTACATTTACTGATTGGACTATGTTCTTAAATGGTAGATACGCCCTAAATGTAAAGAGGGTTTTCGCAACCTCTCTTTATTTTGTGTGTTGTGCTGTTTATTATTCAGCCTTGGTGATGCCCGAGATAACACCGTTACGGCGTGGGTTGCGGCTGATAAGGTTACCAGATACAACAAGCGCACCGATAGTTTCAAGCTGGTTTTGTAGGCTGCATAAAGTCGCGTAGCTGGATAAAGCTTGTGCCGCTGACCTGAGCACCTGCGCCCTCTTCGACCTCAGCGTTTGCCTTAATCTGCTCCAGACCTGGCATCTTTAGGCTGTGGAACTCAAGGTAGTTTTCGTTTACAAAGAAGAGCTTACCACTAGGCGCCTTGTCATCTGCTACCATAGGGATACCGCGGTAGTCAATGGCTTTAACGCCAAGCGCTCCGCCTACTTCAATAGGTGATACGGTAGTTCCGTTGTCGCTACCAGCGAGTGAGCGCGTCCATATGGACCTGTCGCTGTGTAATGAGCCTGTAGGGCGCCTGTGCGCAAGAAAATCTTTTCAAGCAGCGACCACTGCACCTGGTCCATCAAACCGATGGTTGGAGCTTCAACGCTGCTACCAGCTGCGCCAATGCCGTTTAGAGTTTGTGCAAGAACATCAATGGTAAGGTTCCCGCCAGCAGGTGATACTACAGTACCGTTGATTACTGGGAAGTCAGCACGGCGCAAACCTGCGTACTCGTCGGTTGCTGCTGCCGTTGTCCGTAATAAGACCTAGACCGTCAAGCTTCACCAACACCGCAGCCGTAGAACTGCGAGCCGACATTCTGCGTAAGGCTAGCGCGTGCTTCGTCAAACTTAGCAGCAATAAGTTTGACAGCCTGGCTGTCTACGCCTGCGTTTACTGCTTCTTCAATCTTGCAGGCACTACTACAGATTGTGCGTAAGTCTTTGGGTACCACGTCAGGCTGCGTGACGTTATCGGTACCTTCGGTGCTGAACTCTTCCATGCCAGCGACTGAACCACCACTACGGCTGTTTGCTACGCGAACGAGGCTGCGCCACAACTCGCCCGCTCCAGGTCTTAACGCTCTTCATAGCGATACGAGGCAGTAAGGATGTTTGAGTTATTCACCGAGTCGACGATGCTTGGAAGAATCTTCTCCTTGGTGATATTTTTACTGTGTTTGAAAAATCACGTGTATTTCTCCTATTAATGTTATATTTCTATTTTACTATTGACAAAAGGAAAACAGCTCCCCCACCTAGTTACGCAGGGGAGCTATAAATAGCATTTATTTTGGCACGAGCTGTTGCTGGTTGTCGCTAAACTGCGGGAGCATCTTCTTGTAGTTTTTCGATGTCCTGGTTGAGATAGCGCGCCGCTGTCGCCCATAGCACGGGCTGGCGCTACAGCAGCGGGCTGTGAGTTAGCCTCGTGAGGCACTTTGATTGGGGTTTGCCATGCCAAATGTCGCCTTATCAAGCAAGTTAGACAGGGCGCCCACTCCGCTTTGAGCACCGCCGCCGCGCTCATACGTTTGCAATAAGTTGTTGATTGCTCCCTCTGCGCTTAGCAGCCTTCTTTGCTGCTTTTTGGTCTTCTACGGCCTGCTTTGACGAAGTTGCTGCTTAGCACTAGATGTGCCGCTGCCCTGTTGCATCATACCTGGTACGGTTTGGTACATCTTTGCCGCCGTATCGCCATTCTGCATGGCCGTAAGCATAGATGCCTCTAGGTCACTTTTCTTATACCCACCGAAAGTTGGTTCTTGCGCTGTCGCTTGAGATAGCGCCGCTACATCTCGAGGGCCGTAGCACCGCGTGGGTCTATCCCCCAACACCAGCAGACATTTGCGTTGACGATAGGGTCGCCTTCCGGATCGTTGTTGTTGCCGCACCGCCAACAACATCGCGCCACCGGCTACAGCTGCCGTGCCGCCTGCAAGCTTCTTTAGCGTGTCCTGGGCCTCTCCACTCTCAAATTTGTTAGCAAGCGAGCTCGCGACTTCTCCGGCCTTGCGGGTAGCTGCGTCTGCTGGTTTTTTGGCAACAGCTGCGAGTGCGTCGCCAATAGAGAGGATTTTCCCGGCGATAGACTCCAGGGGTGCCGCCTCCTTTGCTTTCGTCGTTCTTGGCCGCAATCTTTCCTACGTCGGTGAAGTCTTTCGTATGTTATGGCGAAGGCTGCAATTGTACGCTCTTCCATTGGTGTTTCTTCTAGCTCCTTAGCAAGATTCTTGTAAGCCTCTGCCTTCTTGTTGTTTGCCAGCAAGGGCGTTCTCATGCGAACGATACTTGTACTCATCTGCCAAGTTGTCCCAGTGCTGGTTTACCACGTCCTGAGGCACCATTGAGTCTATACGCCTGTCAATTTCATGAGCTGTATCGTTGTATAGGTTATACATACCCTTATTGGCGTTAGGGTTTACGCCTTTTTGTTTTGTACGTTTGCTTCGTTGTGGAATGTCTTTGCTAGCTCTAAAGCATCAATATCGCCGCGAGCGTACTTATTTTGTAGAGGCTTTGGCATTTGGCCTACTAGGTCGTTGATAGTATCGTTTAGGTCTGTTAGGTCAACTTTAGTATTAATGCCGTTATTGGTGCGCATTTGCTCTAGGGCAGCCGTATATGGCGCGTCTGTGCCTTTTGATAGTTCACGGCTCAAGTCTGTTAGGTCATCGAGACTAGAAATGCCGAGTGCGATTGTATAGGTTTGATATGACGTCATCTGCACCTCTCCAATACCACGCATACCGGCACGGGTAACTGCTGTACTGGTCGTTTGGCGCGTTTTGCTAAAAGTCTCGCAAAGGCGCTGGCAGCTTTGTTTGTCTCTGGCTTTGCTGCCGCTAGTCCAAGGTCTGTAAGTGCGCTGCTGGCCACTTCTTCACCCGCGTTAGCCGCAAGGTTGCGGGCAATATCGTCAGAATGGCGCATGAGCGCTTTCTCTGCTGAGTTCTTAAATAGATTGCTTAATGCTCCAAACATATTAATATCCTAGTTCTTCATCTTCATAAGGGTTATATTGAGCGCCAGCCTGAGCGTTTCGCGCCAGGTTGAACATAGCACACCACCACCAAGGACGCCCGCCGCCAAAGGTGCCATTTTGCCGAACCTACTTTTAGGGAGCGAGCTCATGGCGCCACGGTAGTACTAGGTTGCCACCGCCATAGTCTTTTGTGCCATTCTCCAAAATATCATCCACGATGCTTTGTGCTGTCTTGCCTGACGCTGCCACATCTGGGTTGTTGCCAGGTAACGCCCGGCGATGTCTCCGGCGCCTCGTTCACGTAGCCCAGCAGCCACAGGTTTTAATGCTTTACCCGCTAGTGGTATACCGCCACCAAATGCTGCGCCCATAGCGCCAGACTTCAGCATGTCGCCAAAAATCAGCCTGCGAGCCATCTTCGCGCAGCTTATCTGCTACACCTAGACCGCCACCGATAGCAGCAGCGCCGGGTATAGATGATGCCGCTTTGCCTATAGCGCCAGCAGCTTTACCAATAACAGGAGCTTTACTTAATAATCCAGCCCCAGGCACTGCACTGAGGGCTAGCCCACCGAGAGCTCCAAGGTCACTGGCTACATCTCGCTTGTTTGTATCGTAGTGCCCTGTTACAAGGTCTTTTCCTGCGTCTGCCACTTGTACAATAGGGTTTAGCATACTACCGATTAAGCCATCACCAAACACGTTATACTTGTTCTTTTTTAGCTGTGCTGTCGTAGCTAGATTGGAGCTTGCTTTTCGGCGTCTGCTAGTGAGCCGCTGCGAGCGTTGACTTCGGCGAGTGCATTGCCAGCTAATGCGTTGCCACCCTCTGCTAGTTTTGACAGGCTACTGCTTAAAGCATCGTTATGAGGCCCTTTCGTAAGTTGCTTGGCCTAGCGCGCTAGCTTTCTTTCATTGCATCATTCCCTGTTTTTGCCAAAAATCCAGTCAAACATTAGCGGCCACCCCCAAATAGACGTGCAATATTGTTTCCAGCCCTCAGAGATGTTTTTGCCAAAGTCAGGGAAATAGTTATGATTTTTCATTTTGCGCGTTATATTCTCTGTTGCGCCTCTGGCGCGCACTTCCCTGTTCTGCTGCTGTCTTTGCTCTGGCTAAGGCCAGTTGCGACTCTCTATCCGCCCCAAGCTGCGCCTGGTTGCCAAGATATTGTAGCCTCGCTGCATTATTCTGGGCCGCTATACGCGCATTGTTCCGAGCATTCTCCTGTTGCTGTTTCCAGCGCTCTAGAGCGCGGTTACGCTCTGAGTTCTCCCAGCTGTCACGAGCGCCATATATGTCAGCAAGCATGCCGCGGTCTTTTTGGTTGAGCGCAAACGCGTTTTGTGCTGCACCGAGTAGTTGGGCAAATAGGTTTTGTCGAGCGTCAATATTCTTCCATTGGTTGTCGTTTTCTCCGGTTGCCTGATACATCGCCTGCTTCATAGCACGGTCTGCAAGCATGTTATAGTCTTGCGATGCTGCCATGTAGTTCTTATTCTGCATGTCGTATGTATCGCGCATATCATTCATACGGTATTGCAAAATACGCTGGCGCTGTGATTCAGTCATACCAGTACCGGCATACTGAGCACGCACAGACTCTGGCATCTCGTTCATCTGGGTATTTAGGCTGTTTACGGCGTTGCGGGCATTTTCAAAGTTACTTTTGGCACGCGGTACTCGTTAGTGTCCATGAACTTCTGGTTTGCACGGTCGTAAATACTGCCGAACCCTTCACGATTATTTAAAGCTGTTTGGAAATCGTTCTGGGCGTTGTCGGCCTTCTGTTGGGCCTGGTTTGCGCGTTGCATCGACGCCGTAGCATCGTTACGGGCGCTGGCAATTCGTGTTCCAAAATCCATATATAATATATTCTCCTATATCTATATAATACAGGAGAAATTACCAGTAATAGCCACTCATCATGCGTTCTGCGAACGAGTCACCGCTCATTGACGCCTTATCTCGCATAATGCCGGCAAACCGTATTTCTCGCGTCCTGTCTGGCGCTGAGTTTCGGCGTATATTGTATAGCTGGTTAGCTAGGCGTGTGTCAATAGCGGCCATGCGTTGTACAGATGCCGTAATACGAGCTTCAACTTTTCGCATAAGCGCACGCATGCCTTCTTCGCGCACCCAGCTATCGTACTGGCTACGGACATTTTTCAAGCTGCTGCTGGCTACCTTGGTACATTTGCGCCCAATGCTCTTCGCTGCTCTGTTTTTTTGTTTCCAGAAGTCAAATTTACGACGCGTGGCCTGCCAATGGTCGTCGTATTCTTTGTTTGCTACGTCCATAGCCATATTAAAGGCATTTTCTACCTTCTGCTGGTAGTTCTCGAAGCGTGTTTCATAGTCTGCGTTGTATTGTATAAATTGTGAGTTGAGCTCGTTATATTGAGCCTCTTTCAGGCGCTGGCGCTGTGCCTCAGTCATGCCTGTACCAGCATATTGTGCGGTTATACTAGCATCTAGGGTCGTCAATACTCGTTTGGATATTGTCAGCCCGAGTTTTTGACATTTCGTATTCTTTTTTAGCGTTGCGGAGGTCGTCGGTTTCTAGGAACCTGCGGCGGTTTTGCTCGTAGGCGTCATTAAATACCTTATTGTTGGCAAAAGATTGCTCATATTGGTTTTAGCGTCTAAAGCTTGGCGCTTTGAATTATCCCAACTCGCTTTTGTTTGGTCGCTGTAGGCTTGTGCCTCTTGTATCCTTCTTTGAAAATCCATTTTTTACTACTGTATAAATATCTCGTTATTTTCATTATACGGCAGTATGTAAAAAGTAAACTGGTACCATGAACCGGTAATGTCCCACCAGTATTTTTATATAGCGGTCAAACCCGCCCCAAAACTCGCGCACCTCCTGGTGAGATAGTGTGCAATATAGGCTGAGCGTATATGTTTATATTGTGTTCGTCTGCTTCAATAGAAAACCACGAATCAGGGTAGCGCGGAGCAGATGGTTGCCGAAATGGCCCCATGGCCCCCAGATATTGCACTGGTCTTGTGCCTGCTGGTGGGTATACTAATCCAGGCACCCCACCGAGGCGAGGACGGCATGTACACTCGCTGCTGGGCGTCGTTTTCTGGCAGTACAATGTCGTTCCACCGCATATTGCCACCTTCGTTGTGCCAGTACCTAGCCCTAGCTTTCGCTATTACTTCAGCATCTCCTGTAACGTAGAATGACGGACGATACCCAAGCCCATGGTGTACACTAGCTAAAAATACCTTATTCATTATAGGATAGGTCATGTCTCGCCATGTGCCGTCTGTATATATATCGTAGTTAGGCGTGGGTGGCTCATTAAAGTAGCCGCTAGAATTGGTCATAACGATTTTGTGCGTCAAAATATGCGGCTTTTTGGCGGTTAAGTCAAACCCAAACGTAGGATATTTAGAGTTGAAAATTTCCGCTTCTGTGTCAGGGTCTATAACTTTAATTCCGTATTTTTCTTCCTGCCATTGAAAGTACTCTCCGTAGTTACTGGTGCAAACATCGGTTGACGTACAGCTACTAATGACACCGGTATTTTCTTTTACTGTAAAAATGTCTGCTGTGTTTGCCTCTTTGCTGACAAACAGGGTACCGGCAGATTGCCCACCTATTTGCGTAGCTGTCCAGTATTCGAAGTCGTAGGGGCTTATCCCCTTTTCAAATTTCATGAACCCGTACACGCTGGTGTTGCTAAAGTTCATATTTTTAGGGAGTGTATACACAACTCTGGCCGGATCGTCTTCATTAACTGGCGGCTCTGCAATTGTTTTCATCGTCTTTACTGCCAGTACCATTTGTGATTGTATACGCATATTGAACCCCTGGAGTCCTGCCCCATGCCTTCGCTATCAAACCCCGCCTCTGAGGTCTTAAGCCCATATTTGCCGATTTTTAGATACCGTATTGCTGTCAATAGGAACTGCACTAGAGGTGTAGGGGTACTCTACGTCCCTAGTAATATCAATAGGGCACACGAGCACCTTCTCGCCTGTTCTACGGGGGTTTTCACGGAATGAGTATATATATTTTTCGTCTACACCGTACTGCCATACTGGGTTGAACCGTTCCCACGCGAAACTCAAGAAAAATGGAGGATACCCGAGATTATGAGCCCAGCGGTGTATGTGCAGTGTACCTTTTTGCCTAAGTATTCACCACCAAAATTAACATCATGCATATTATCAGACAATGTCCCAAGGCTAGCCCATATTTTAGTTTGTAATATAGGGAAAGACGAGTTAAACAGTAGCTGTGTATCTGTCGCCGTTCTCACATCAAAGCCAGGAAGTGCAATTTTAATACCGTACTTCCTTCGGCCTATTATTGAGCTTTAAATTAGCCATTTAGAATATTTCGTCCTCTGAGTACCCCCACAAGATTAGGTCGCGAGAGGTACGCTCGTCCCTTGTCCTATAGAGGTTGTGTGTATTGTGTCCCCGCGGTTGATACCTGTACGGATTTGCCGCGGGGTTATCTGCTGTTGTTCTTGTATCCCGTCAATACTGGTGTATTCTATCTCTGAAAAAGCCTTTTTTAAGCTCTGAGGGCTTTATCTGCCCGTAGTTGTTCACCAGGTCACCGGTATTTTTATTATATACTCCCCATTATTTATGCATTTTCCTTCTTCTGATAGGTCCGTATGTTCATGCCTACAGAGGTGATGCGAGGCTTTCTTGGTGATTACCGGTGTTCTCGCCAGCTATACCGAACTGTGCCTCTTTAAAGCGCTTGTTAACTTCGAAATATATTTCGGTGTCTCCTTGCCTCGCCTTCCTCGTGTCTACAACCCATGGCCTATTGTCTATGCGGTATTTTAGCGAGATAGTGGCGCCTTGCGGCAGCGGGTCAAATGAGGCGCCAACGCGCATTAGCTCTTTGTCTCGCCACGGCATGCCTCCATCGTATTTTAAGCCTTCGTAGGTGTAGCGACGGGCTGGCAATGACGAGTTGTCAACTAATGCTAGGTTATATGACGTATTGCCAGGACGTTCAATTTTGTACGAGTAGTACAGGGTGTCGCCAAAGTTCCACAGGCCGCCGTAAGTTAGTTTGTAACCGCTGCTGTTGTAATTGTTATTATCAGGGGTAGGGTATGAGTAGTAAAAGCTGTTTTGGATAGTCTTTGTCGATTGATCCATAACTGTAAATACCGTAGCGTAGCGTTTCCAAGGTCGTCACACTAGGGTAAGCAATAAGCAGAACGTTGCGGCGAGTAGCCATGTTATGCATATATACGTCTGTATTGTCCTGTACGCCTGTAAACTCACTCTGTGATTGCTGTATAGTGCGTATCTTGGTTAATTGTTTTGCCCCGGTGTACACATATAGCGCCCCATCGATAATCATATATGTAAGGTTTTTGGTATGTGTATAGGCTCTTTGGCGCTCCCATAGGGGTATCTATCTTAAAGTTCAACACTGGGGCTAACGTGTCCCAAAAAGCCAATGCTACCCTCTTGCGCCTGCCTTGTGCCTGCCTTGCTTACCTTCTCTGAGCCTAACACCACGTACTCATCATTGTATGTTAGAGCTTGTTATCTCGTGCCCGTCTTGTACTAATAGGCGTTGGCCAGTATAAAGCTCGCTGCTCTCGTATTCCGCTCCGCTTGGTTCCCATGAAGCGAGGTAACGGCCATTACCGATAAGTATCTTGTTCTGGTAGGCAATCATAGGGGTGGCGTTTTGACTCTACCGGCATAAGAATGGCAGAGTGCGCCCAAAAACCACATACCGTTGAGGTTGTTTTTGTTCGTAGGTTGCTACGCTCCAACCTGAATTGGTAGCGTATAGATGAAAGTGGTATTCTTTTCGGTAATTTCGAAGTCCTGTAAGTCTGCCTTGTTGAATTCAAAAACAATATCACCTTGCGCGTTAATGTCCCCAACGTTAGCCTTTGCGATAGCAATAGTCTCGTTAGCCTCGTTGTGTATTTCCAAAGTTAATCGACCGATAGTGTGGGCGGCTACACGCACCTTTACTTTAATAATAGGTGTTTGTTCTGGCAAAAACACATTTGTTATTGTCTTTCTCAAAGTCTGGCTGGCCGGGGTACCATGAGTCGCTAGGGCGTTGGCACGTTCCACGACGTCGCCGAGCCAGTCTTATAGGTAAACCTAGATACACCGTTACCAGTCCACGTACCAGCAGAGTTACGGGTCAATATCTGTGTCATACGGCTAGACTTATCATAATCAAGAAAAATCTGGCTGATGTTCGGGCGGCCTTTGATAGGGCCGTAGGAGTAGAAGCGGTCGCTACCACTGATATATAGCCTATCTTTGGTCGGCCAGTACAGAATGTCTCCAAGCGTTCCATCTTCCCACCCCTGTAGCGTGGCGGCCTTTGTAATGTCATTGTTCAGGTCGATACGGTAAAGCGCTCCAGCATTAGAGACCCCAGCGGATCCCATCTGGTGTTTGCGTCATAGCAGTTATAAGGCCATCTAGGTCGTTATCGTTTAAATTACGAGGGCCAGGCAGTACGCTCATACTGCTAGGGTTGCGGCGCGTGTCGATACTTTCACCGTCTGCATAACTGTTTTTAATGCCGATTTTCTCATCAGTGCCCATTCCTCCGTAGAAAGAGGTTTGGCTGATAATCATATCGCCTTGCTTACCAACAGCCATTATCGCAACCTCCCGCCGTTCCAAACCATAGGGTCAGGTGATACATAATTGCCATTTCCACGTGCAGTGTATACGCCGCCAGTCTTCTTAACGCCGTATGTAGTTTTGTATGATGACAGCATGCGGTCAAACTCTTGCTTGTATACGTTCGCCATATCAATGTCCTTTCGTAGTAAGAAGAACTGTTGCGCCGCATAGTAAACTGGTGCGTCGTGGTATTCTTCCGGGAACTGCGGGCTTTGGCCAATTAGAGCGCGTACGCTGTTCTGAGAAGGCCCCTGGTAGTAGTTCTCTAGCCAGATAGTGCGGTTGTTATCTTTACGGGTTATCTTGTACCAGTTCCCGTCGCTACCATCTTGGACTGTTAGGTAGCAGTTGTTTTCTACAAATCGTGGGAAATCCTGCGTAGATGTAACTATATAGCTGTTTTTCTTCCACCTTTACGTTAATGTAGGTATCGTCAATAGTCATGTCGTTCATACGAGGTTCAAACACTACCTGTAGCCCGTCAGTCACGTTATCGCTCGGGATAGGGTAAAGAGCAATCTCATCAGAGCCTTTAATGAAATAGTATTCAGGGTAGCTACTGTGACTATTCACAGAGTTGAGTGCATTCCACGCGTCCTCACTAGGAACCTCGCGGATAGGGATGTAGTTGCTGCCCTCTTTAATCTTTACGCTAGAAATACGGAGCATATCACTAGGGAACTGATAACTTTGGCGGTTAGCTACAAGGCTTGTTTTACGCTCTCTCTTAGTCCAGTAGCGCCGTGCTGCGTTTTGTATCAGTTTAACGCCAACATTAATATTGCGGGCGATTCCTTGCATCTCTTTTGCATCAGTATAGACGCCACATAGTGCTGCGGCGTCTTCTTTCATTTGTGTGAATGTTTTCATATCGTATATTTACCTCTGTTACCATATATATGGTTAATCGTCTTGCGTCACTTCTAACCAAACCTGTGGGGTTCGGGTTTCTGCACTGCGCCATTCTTGCGGTACGCGAGTCTCTGCACTGCGCCATATTTGTGGCTGCTTGGCCATTACGATAGGGGGCTATAGTAAAGCCCAGTAGTGTTTCATAGCTGCCTGGGCCTCGTAGCCAAAAGCCTGTATTTACGTCATAGTCTCGTGGCTCTTTCCCCTCAGTTCAAAACCAGTAAGCAGTTCGTGTTCTATATGGTCTATGCCTGTAGCTCAAACCCCTACGTATAGATCGTTAGTGTTCTTGTCCTTGTCTTTATCTCAAAAGCCAAAATAAGATTCGCTGTATACACTGAGCTTTTAGTGCGAGCCCTGCCGGCAGGTCGTTGTAGCTGCCGGTTACTTGTAGCGGTCTGTTTCAAACCCAAATAGTGTGTCTTTGCCGTTCTTGCGTTGCTCACAATATAAAGGGCACAGAATTAAAGCCACCGCCAAATATACCAACACACCCGGTAGTGTCGTCTTTAGCTATATGGAAGCCGGCATGTAACCTCGTCTGACTTTGGGTGTTTACGAGCTACCAATGAAAAACCAGCGCTAACGTCATTTTGCTTATTAGATACCTGCCACGCAGTCGCAAATCCATGAGTGGTGCTATAGCCGTTGCCCTGTGGCTCTGGGATGAGGTCAAAACCAGTGTTAACATCGTTTTGCTTTGGCACGGGGCGGGGGAATAACTCAAACCCGGCATTAGTGTCTTGTCGGTATTGCCGTGGGGCCGGTATAACCTCAAACCCATGGGGGTATTATACCCATTAGGGCGTGTAGGCTGCACCAAGCCCAAACCCTGCGTCAACTTCATTAAACTGTATAATATTCCATAGTTTTACTGAGGCCAAAACCCAGTAGACAGCTCGTTAGATTTATAGGGCCACGGGGTCCGGTAGGCTGTCACCATTGTACGCAATATGATACTCGGCCATGAACATGTTGTGATTACGCACATATGTACCAATACCTTGGTATCCGGCCGTGTTACCGTTGTGCCTTACATCAATGTCCCACTCTGGCTGCTGGCCGGGCCCGTCTTCCGTCCAGATTTTGGCGCGGATACGGGTACCTTCTGTCTTTAGACGAACGTTATACCAATAGCCAGGGGCCCACGCAAAAGGCTTATAGGCTAGGCCAGAGGTTCGGCCGCCGCTGTCATACCCAAGATATAGTGTGGTTTGGCCACCTACCTGTGTAAATGACAGAGTGTACCCGGTGGTGTTAGCGTCGCTATTGCCTAAGTAGCGAGAGTACAGAATACCGTGCTGCCCAGCAACACCGCCCTCATCATTAATATAAAACTTTAGGGTACTGGTCAGTATCACGTACAAGCCAGGACTTTTTATAGTCGATAACAAAAAGTACCGCTTTTCGCCGTACTTTGTAATGTATGCTACGTTTCTGTTCGTTCCGTCGGCAAAAGCGAACACGCATTACGCCGTGTTCACCAGAGCTCGTAATAGGAGAGTTAAACAGCTTGACGAGGTCCGCCGAGCTGCTCATCCCCGAGAAGTTTATTCTATCTATTGCCATAGACTACTCCGGGAAGGCTGTGTGCCTGGTATTTGTGTTGGCCAATCGTCTAATGTTGTCCACGTTAGGTTGCCGCCGTACGCACGGCTTACGTTGTTGTTCATGTCAATCACAACCTATTGCCAAGCCACCCAAAAGAAGGCCATTTGCCCAAGATTCAGTGGTTTTTGCGTTACCTAAGTTTTCCATACACAGGAGCAGTTGGCCCTATAAAGTTATCATGCACGCGGCGCTTTTGGATTTCGTCTATCTTCTGGAGTATATAGCGGCAAGCTCAGGTAAGAACCCTGCGAGTTTCTTTGCTGTGTATAACGAGCGGCCGTTGTGTAGAAATTAGGGGCTTTACGTGGGCTTTCGTAATCTGACGGGTCACGCATAAAGAACCAAAAATGAAACGATATTGCCATAACGCCGGATGAAGAACTCAAGCCCCCTCCGTGTTCCTCGCGTCGTTCAAACAACCTAACGCCAGTATCTTTAATTTGTGCGGCCTGCCCACCTCCATCGCCGCCACCAGCAGGGAAGCTGTACAGAATTACCGCCAGAGATTGACAACGTAGTGCCGCTCAGGATCAGTGTTTGCTTCTCGTCTATAGGTGATAAATCAACCTCATTGCCTCGTGAGATAGACGGTTTTTGCCGGTTAATGACAGTGTTTGAGGAGTGCTACTACCGCCGCCACCAGAAGGCAAAGTAACAGTATTGCTCCCCTCTAGGGGTGAGCTCATTGCCACTAATACGTAGTTCGGCAGGGGCGACCTTAAAGCCTACTGTGCTCCTGCCTGGTTGAGTATAGGCGGCGTTCCATGCTGTAACGCCGTTTTTGAACTCCAGTAACGATATTAGGGGTGAAGCCCCGCCATTCTCTGCGTCAACCAAGGTAAGCTTATTAGCGGCCGAGTTATACACAATACCTTTCTTGCCGCCTCCGACACCAGACCCGCCGAGTTCATCTCGATAAATTCCGTTACTCACAATATCGCCCTCTAGAAACTCGCGGGCTGTAGTACCCTTAGCTCCTCGTTCTACATTCAAGATACTAGCGCCGTTATTCACGCTAGTAACGCGCATGATTTCACTATTGTTCTGGTTGGGTAGTTTTCCGTACGGCGTAACTGTTACGAAAAACTCCTCGCCAAAAGTCTGCGCCGAGTGGGAACATAGATGCTTCGCCACTAGTGATTTTTATTGATGTACGGGTAGAATCAACAGGTGTTGTTAGCCTGCTGTTCGCCAAGTCTTTACCTGTTGACGCCATTATAATTTCTCCGTTTTAATATACTTTACTTTTTTACCGTTAATAAACCCCTCAAAGCCGGCAGAAACCGACGCAAGCCGTGGGGTCGTGGGGGAACTCCCCACTATTTCAGCGCTGTATGTTCGGTAGTATATAATCTTGCCCATAATACACGCTCTTTCACTTTTTGCGCCGTTTATAGTCTGGGCTACCATATCTACTACCAGGATAGGTTTGTTTCCTGTATACCTTTAAATAGAACAAGAGGGCTTTGCTTGTTCTTGTCTGAGAACGTCACGAAGGCGCTAGGGGTTGTGGCTAGCGCCCGCCTTATGTTTGCTATACCTGTCGTTTTCTGGCTGCTCCAGCTTTTGTGCCGTCTTTGAATTGTGCAACCCACTTTGTTTTTAACGTTGTATTGCTCCCTTTCGTGTGTTAGTTTTTAGCTCTCGTCCCAAGTAAGGCGTAGAACTACGTTTTCAGTAATTCCCTGTGATGCACTTGTAGTTGTCTGCACCTGGCTAACGATAAATTCGGTATAGCCAGTAGTCGACAGCGTATTCGTCTTGCTATTTGACTCTGGAGATTGTGTAGATAGATTAACAGAGGTTTGCCCACTGGACGTAAAGTCTGTCCCGCCCGCCATGGTTGAAGCGGTAGGCTGTTCGTATGCGCCACTTGTCTTTAGCTTTAGGCTTGTCCCTGATGGCATAGCACCACCGCCGCGGGTGATTTTAACGTTGCTGATTTCGTTAAATGAGCCCGAGTAAACTTGTGGCTGATGTACTTAGTAAAGCTGTTGTTGCCAACTGTAATACGTGCTGCGTTGTCTCGGTTGATGGCTGTCTACGCTTTGGTACCAAACTGATGTGATACGGTTGCGTGTTGCACCTTTCTTTGGGTTTCCGGTTGGTGCCCCGTTATCTTCGTAAATTTCAATACTAGAAGCCATATTTTTCCCTATATAGTTAATATAGTTAAATTATAGCATCTAGGTCGGTGAAATCCTCCGCGGGACGTACCCGTGCCCCGGGAGTATAGCAATACGCTTACCTGCTGGCTTGCCCATCATATCAATGCCAGCGTAGCCGAGGTAATACACCCCATCTTTTTCAGAAAACACCAACTGGCCAGGATGCATCTTGTATTCTGTTATGTAGTATGTGTCACGTGGGGCGCTAATGTAAGCGTCTCCATCCTGTTCAAACGTAACGGCATAAGTCAGCGCACCATCTTTAACGGTGATGCGCTTAAATACTCGTTTACCGGTGTTAGGGGAAGGCTTTACGCTATGTAAAGCAGCTATACCGTCATCAGACGTTATAACGCTGCCGTCTTTAGCTTCGGCCTCCCACCTAATACTCATTATTGCTCGTCAGCCTCTTTCTTGCTGCCGTCTTCTAGAAGCTTAGCAATTGTTACGAGGATTACGTTGACAATAGCGGTGTAAGCACCGATAGCCTCTGGGTTTTTGTTTAAAAATGCAATTAGTGATGCTACAATAGCCGATGCACCAGCATAAAGAGTGCAACTGTTAAGATTTTAATGAATTGCTTTTTAGTGATAGGTGTCATTTTCATACCTCTATATTATATACTGTTATCTCTTACCAAACAAGCCTGCAAATAACGCTGCAATACCTTGGAGTAGCTTCGTGATTAGGCTGACTTGCTTTTCTAGGTCGTCAACCTGCTGCTTTACCTTGATTAGCTGGTCTTCGCGTGGCTGTGGTGCTAAAGGCACAGGCTCCACTTGTCCTTCCCTCGTCTACCTTTACCTCTGGCTTTGTTGGGCCAGGCACTACCTCTGGCGCTACAGGCTTAATATCTACTTGCGGGCGTAGCTCTGGTGCTGGCGTTCCCTTTGAGCCTACAGGGATTTTAACAAGTTTGCGTGCCAATACCCAAATGCCGTATCCTGAAATGTCAACCTGGATGTAAGAGAGTGTTGCCTACGTTGGTGGTGTCTAGCACCTTGTATGGCCCAACTAGGCGGAACCTGTCGCCTACTCCTACACGGCCCTCTGCATAGTAACCATCAGCGTCTACCTTAGTAACGCCGCTCTCTGGGATTCCGTTATCTTCCCAATGGAAGTCGTCAGTGAGGCTGTTCTCGCGGATTTGTAGAATATCTTCGTAAATCTGTACGTCACCCGCCTGGTAAATTTCAGGAAATGCTACGTGGTCATCGGTGCTGATGCCGCCTGCTTCGTTCTTGCCGTTATAGCGGTAAAAAGGTGTACTCAGGTCGTCCGGTAGCGTTCCATAGCCAGTCGTGGTCGTCAGTGGCAATACCAGCCAGCGACAGTTGATAATCTGTGAGTTATTTACAAAAATACCAGTGTGGCCAGCAGCACCACCACTGTTTCCTCGTTGTCCCCAGATGAAAATATCACCACGGCGGGTATCTGCATTACCGTTGGCGTCTACTGGCACTTGCACCCAGCCGTTTTTCTCTAGGTGGCCAAATAGTGTGTCTGTGTTCCCGATCCAGTAAGACTGCGGGAAAACGCCAGCCTCTTTTAGGGCGTGGTATACCGAGCTTGAGACAGTCGTAACTATCTGGGCCGTTTCGTTTGTTCCATAGAGTAAGACACACGGCCTTCGCGCCTTGAACCATGAAAATAGCTTTCTCTAGCTTTTCCAAATTGATCTCCTTTTGTTGTTATTTTAGTGAGTGTGCCAACAAGGTAGTTGTTAATGTGTGGCCATTGGGCCGCCATCAACACTAACGCTAGCACGCCCAGGTCAACATAACTGCTACTACGACTTCGCGGATAATCAACCACTTACTTTTCATCTACGCTGCTCTTGTGTATGATAGTGTTAGTTTTATTTTTCTTGTGATTTTTAATAATTCTACCTGCGACTTAAGGGGCATATATTTTGGCTCTGACTGAGTGAGGTAGATAGACACAGTGACTACCACCATAATAGCCCCAGCAATAGCTTGTACTATAGCTTTGTCCAGGAACGTAGCGACACGCCCAGTCATAGTGTTTTCTTTTATCTTTAATACGGTTTTAATGCTACGGACAGTGTCCTCAACATCGCCGATCCGCTTGTCTGTCCCTCTATGTATTTATCAAATATCTGTGACGTCACGTAGCTCTGTGTTTTTATAATTTGCTTAATCTCTGCCATATCCTGCATGGCTGCCTTTTCGAAACTCTCAAACTTACCGCGCAACTCGCCAATCTCTTGGTATAGCTTTGGGTCCATGACTATTTTATTGTTATCCATATGCACTTTTTAGTCTTAAAATGTGCTACCTTTCTTTATTAGAATGATAGCACATATTTTGTCTGTTACTATTGATTACGCACTTTTTGGTGGGCGTCCGCGTCGCTTTGGCGCTGGAGTCAGTTCGTCATCAAAACCTAGGTCGTCAGTTGCTGGTTTTGGTGCTACTTGCTGTGGCGTATTGTCAGCTAGGATGATGTCATTGGGTGTTAGCTCAACCTCGCCTCTCAACTAGCGGGCGCTCTTCTCCGGTGTTGATGTCGTACTCTGACACCTTGGCGCGTTCAAATAGCTTTTGACACTATCAATATTAAAGTCGTTACCGCTCAAATGGTCGTCTTCTTGTATCATGTCGTGTAGTAGGCGGTTGATAGCTACTAGGGCCTCAGCACGCCCAACACGGACACGCTCACCCTTCTTTAGCACACGCATACGCTGCTTACCTGGGTACACGAACCGTGAACCGTCGTGCTCTCGTGCCTCGCTAGGTTCAGAGAACACCCAGCCAGTAGGGTGGTCAAACGGGTTGTTAATTGACACAACGCCGCCGCGTGGGATAATCTCGTCGATGTATTCCACAACAGATAGGTTGGCGTTTGATGTGTCGCGCAACCCGTTGGCTAGTTGTTGCTGTAGTAATTGTTCTGCATCCATCATGGTTTTAATCTAAATCCTCCGCATAATAATCTGCTATTTCTGTTAATGACATACCTGGGCGGTACTTAAGCCGCGGTTTACCGCTCTTTGGCTCTGATGATACCGGGGCGCTCCCACGGTTACTGCTCTGCGATGCCACCCGTGTGCGGTCTGCCTCTGTTGGCTGGTCTTCCACCTTTCGAGTGTTGAACTCTTCAGGGTGTAGAGCCTTATATAGTTGGCCTGCCGTTTCTAGAGTGAGGTACTCGCCGCGCTCCATATGCTGACGTTGCGGGTCCGCAAGTGCGGTTGCCTAGTACTACGCCTGGGTGTTGGTCTAGCTCGTGGCCTGATAACCCTTGTGGGATGTCTGGCAAAATACCTTGTTCTTGGAGCGCCTTAACGCCACGGTTGAATTCTTCTTGCGCTGCTGCGTTCTCTTTAGTAATGCGCACTTGTTCATCACGCTGGCGGTACTGTAGTGCCATGTTCTCAGCGCGTACAGCCTGTGCCGGCAATTCACTAGAGTAGAACCGGTTTTTGGCCTCTTCGCTCTCGAACTCAAAGCCTTTAGGTAGCTGGTCATCTGTCTTGATTTTAAATGTTTGGCCGTCTTTGCTCGGACTTCTAGGTACTGAAGGTTTGAATAAATCTCCTTGTGCATGTCGCCCATGCCGTCCCATACATCAGCGGGAACTTCATCAGGGCGGTTATAAGCAGGCTCTGGCTCTTTCTCTGGCTCTTCGTCTTTCTTCTCCGCCACCTTCAGGCCTCGACGCTCTAGCTCCGCCATTAGCTCTTCTTCAGTAAAGGTGCGTGGTTCCTCTTGAGTCTCTGGCTCTTGCTGCTCTTCTACAGGCTGGCCGTCTTGCAGTGATCATCGCTTGCGCTATTTTCAACCTCTGTATCGTCTGTAGTGCTATCGTCGACGTCCTCACGCTCCGCAGTCTCTCCTGTATTAGTTTCTGCGTCGTCCTCCTCCATATAATCCCCTTCTCCTGCTGTCTCCTCTGGCGATGTATCTACTGGCTCATCTGCTGTAGTATCTAGCGCGTCGACCTCATCAGCTAATGAGTTGGCCACTTCAGACAAAGAGTAATCTGTGTTCAATTTCTCACTCTCCCTTATGTTTATTATGTAGTTATATTATATAAAAAGAAAAGGACCGCAAGAGTGCGGCCCGGCAGCGGTTTTTAGTGCTGATTTATCACGAAAGGGTGGTAATGTGACGTAAAAAGCAAAGTATAGATTCTACTACTAGACTAGACAAAATCAAAAACAAAAATTCGATCTGCTTGCAGATTCACCGGATACGCTGCGATCCAGTGTCTCACCACTAACCCGTGAGGGTTTCTTATAAAGGTACTAACGGTCGTCCCCGTTCCCTTTTTAATGTACCACGCTGCGCTCTCAATGTCAACTTGTATATTAGTTCCTGCGATTTGATCTAAATGTAGCGCAAAGCAGTGGCCAAGGCTAGTAACGTGTACAGGACGTCTCCCAGCTCCTTCTCAAGATTGTTCTTGAAGTCTGGCGTGATTTCACCGTTCTTGTCACGAATCTGTTTCTTCATTAGCTCTGCCACTTCTCCGGCTTCACCAACCTAACCTCAATACCTGTGCCATGTCTTTGGCGGTTGGGTCTTGCATGCCGTGGTCTGTAGCCAGAGTCTTTAGCGCTTGTCGTTCGTAGTTTTGCATTTGCATATTGTCTCCTTTGTTTTATATAGAAAGGCAGCCCAGGTGATGAGGCTGCCAAGGGGTGTAAGATGCACCGAACCCGGTACATCTTTATACTGCATCACTATTGGATTGGGGCAAGTTCATAATGAGACATTACCGGACCTGGCGCTGCTCCTGCGTCTGGAATGTCTGGCCCTGCGTCTTGAACCGGTGGCGCCTGTGGTGGCATCATCTGTGATGCCCCTAAGTGGCTGCGGCTGTTGGTCTAGCTCTGAGTGGCTCTGGGTGATTGGGGTGCTTGGGTCAATAAGCTGGCCATTCTCTGCAGCTGCGACTCAAGCTTGGTGCGGTTTAGTATAGGCCAATCGCATTGCTCAATAAATGATAGCAGCGCTTGCTGTCGGTCTCGTGGTGCATATAGGAATTGGTCAGTAGCTAACAGCTCACGCATCGACTGGATATACTTAGGCTCAATGTTCTTGCGTTGCGCTGCCTTGTCGCCTGCCATGATTACGGTAAAGTCTACGTAAGCGTCACGGTCTTGTACTTCGCTCTTGACTTCTTCCACTAGGCTTGTAGGGTCAACCTTAAACTTAACAAGCGACTCGTATCGTCCTGCTGCGTCCTTTAGTCTCAAGTCTTTAAACAAGTTGTATGGGTCAATCAAGCCCATCTTGGCAAGAGACATGCTCACATTCTCTTTGCGGTCATGGTCAACACGGATCAATGAACCCTTGCTAATACTAATCTCTGCGATGTCTGGCATAGTTGAACGAGACAGTTCAATGTACTTGAACTTACCATCATTGTCACGAGTAGCTACCTTATGTGGGTCTTTGTAGTACACCTTCATCATCTGTACTAGAAGCCTGAAATACCTATCAAGTCCGGTCTCAAGGCTGCGCACAATCTCATCCTGTCGGCCGCTAGCCTGGCCCTGTATCATCTTAGCCTCGCCTAGTGTACCAACATCACGCTTGCTGTCGTCACCTCGGAACTGTGATGGTGTCCCTAACACGTTGTGTATAGCGTTCTTGGTGTTCCGGTAGTCGTTCACCACGTAGTTAGGTAAGAGGTGCGAGTGTAATTTCACCGTATGCACTGTTTACCAGCATGTCATTGTCTACAGATAGCAGCACCGATTGGTTAGGGGTCACGAAGTAATGTTAGAAGCGTCTTCTGCGTCATAGCACCCTGCCTTAAACTTACGAGCACACTGTTTGCTGTGTCTGCGTTCTCAATAATCTGGCGACCACGCTTGTTTTAAGATGTCTCGCAATGGGATAGCCTGCTCTATTGGACTGGTGTGGTCAATGAGATGTTGCCCATCATTCAGGTAATTAAAGAACACGTAAAGGCTTGTGCGGGTAATCAATAGACGTTCTTTACACTCAACCCTCTTCTTTGTAAAGGTAGTTAGGAGTTACGGCTCTTGTCTAGCATCACGTCACCCAAAGAACCAAAGCAACACACTCATCTTTGCCAGCTGGTTGTGTGTCATCAGTAAACCAAATCTCGTAATATGAGACTGTGGTATTCTCTCGCTTCGATGTCATGCGCTCAAAGTCATAGTACTTCATGATACGTTCACGGCTGCCCGGGAACTTCTTCATAAAGCTGCGCGATAGTGTCACTTTTTCACCTCTGCGATAAAACGAGGGCTCTTCACCTAGCTTGGCGAGGGTGGTCTGCAATAATACTACTGTGTGCTACAACACGAGCACGACGTCTTTTTGTCTTCTCGTCGCACTCTAGTTTTAAGCACGCCGACGTATTTGTTTAGCAAGTCATATGATACTGATTTGATTTTTCGGATAGGTGGTGCTTCTCGCTATATGCATTCACCACCCAGCCTCTAGGTCTTCAGCCATCACTACAGTTTGTGCTTCGTCGTTCTCTGGGATGACGTCAGCAGCTGGAGTGTTACCTGAAACGTAAGCTAGAATACTTTGCGCACCAACATAAATTTGGTTGTCAATGTGGAACCTGGTGAGCGGCCAAACGTGACTTATCAATCTGCTTACCTAAATAATACTCCAACGTGGCGCTTCTCTTTTAAGTTCAAACCCGCTGCGCTTGTCCGAACCCTGGCGTCATTTTACCCATCGCCTAAAGTTACGGATTAGCGTCTGTATCTGGTGTATCAGAGAGGACCGGAGTTTTGCTCTTGGTCCCCCTCGTGTTTCTCTATATTGTTTGGTTGTTGTCCCATAGGGCCTCTAATTATTTATCTACCCTATAATAACAAGTTTTTATAATGTGCGCCAGTCCTTGAACAGCCTTGTGACTTAATAGCCTTTGCCATATCAATGCCAAGCTGTGCGTGAGTGTCACCTTTAGTGAGCCTACAGCTGCTGGGGTAGCTGGCTCTTACCGGCATGCCACCCTCACACGGCTGGCAGTCTGTAGTGTATAAAACATAGCGTCTGGCGCGTGGTCTTCATTGTTATCATCAGCTTTTCACCACCCGTGTCTTTGGCGTATACAATGGTGACAGTGTTTCAATAAGATGCTTACAGCTATGGTGGATTTGCAAGAACGGTTTTACCGTCTTCAGAGTCTTATAGCATATCATGTGTAGCGTTAACAGCTGCCTGTTTGATGTCTTTATTTAGTTTGTCAGCTTTCACGATACGTGGGCGCTTGTCTACTGGTAGCTTTTCTAGCTCTCGCTTAAACCACATCGGCTATGGGGTCATTCCCCCTAGGTGGCTAAACGCATCGTAGCGGCACGCTAGAACATCCACAGGGTCACGCTCTTGTCTCTGCGAACTTCAGCCCTACATGTTGGTGGCTTCTTGTTATCTGCTGCTTCACGGTAAATAAAACTGCGCTCTTGCTTTTCACGTGATGTTGTCGAACACAGCCCACAAGATAACAGCCATGTCGTTGCTATCCCCAGTCCATACCAGCAATACCGGGAACGACCCGTTAAAGTATTCTTGTGATATACCAAAAGTCTTTTGAACTTAGTGAACACATGTTTGTACTCTGGAACTCTTCAAATACAGCGCCAAACTGAATGTCCCATGAACCGTTGCGCCATGCTTCGTCAAGGTCTGGGTTGGTAGCTTGCAGGCTCTCCAGCATCTGGATGTAGCCAGGTCGCTCTCAGTAAGTTGGGTTGTCGTCAATAGTAGCTGACGTAGGCGCGCCGTATACCAGTTAGTCGGTCAATCACAGTTTTGCAGTGTACCGTTTTCTTCTTACCCCTTTAGGTCTACATAGTGGTATTGATGCTTTAACTTACAATATTAAATTTTAGGGTCAGGCGCCACAAAACGACGCTTAACCCAGGCCATGCCAATACCACCTGGGTTGGCTGTGCAAAAGATTTGTGAAACAAGTCACTATATTTAGAACGTGCCGAGACTGAGCTTTTCGTAGCGGTCTTGGTTTGGTATCTGGGTGAGCTCTTCAATGTTGATGCGGCAATACTCATGCCCTGATACTTGGTGTAGGCGTCATCGTCTCCAAGGTGGCCACCCTAACACACGCCCCTGTCTTCTAGCCCACCGCTTAACACCATTGGATTACGGCGCAGACGTGTGCATATCCACGGAATGCTTGGCTGGCTCGGTCTTCAAAGGTCTGACGGAGTCACCGCTATTACGACGGATAACTAGCTGCTTGCCCTAGGGTCACGTATGCGGTCTACCAATAATAGCAATACTCAAGTCAGTTTTACCACCGCCACGAGCGCCACCGAAAAGAATTTCACGGTGGCGCTTGTCTTTAGAAAAGAGCCGCTGCTAATTGCTGCCATGGCCCTGGTAGTCAGCCAATACCTTGCTTGCGTAGTTCTTGTGTCTTATCTGCGTTTAGTTGTTCTTTTGGCACAGCCATTTGGTTTGTACTGTTGCTTTGAGTGTTAGATCTAGCAGGGAACTCTTTGCGCTTGTGTTTACTCGTCCGGATGCTCTTCAGCGTATTGTGCTGGGTCCTTGTACCATATATCTGTCTATCCATAGTGAGATCTGAAACTTGAGCACATTCAAGTCAACTTCATGTTTAGCAAATTTCAGGTCAATTTCAGTTTTCTTGCCATATACCTGGTTTGGGAGTATGCCATCATTTACTTTCCAGTCTGCGGCAGCAATAGCGGCCTCGCCAATCTTGCGTTCAAACAGAAGTCTCTGTTTGGTATTAGCTTCTCTAGTTTCCTCCTCTGTCAGCTTGATAAGTTGCTCAAGGCGGTAGCAGGCGTCCTCTTCCTTCTTCCAGGTGCCAACTTTGCGGGTTTTGAGTCCAATAGTGTTACGTGGCGCTGTCTCTGTACCTGGTCGATGCGTTTGACTCTTTTAAAAAGTGCTTTAACGCTTTTCTATAGCATATATTATACATCCACAGCGGAACGGGTCAAGAGCTCAAACGATTGGCGACAGTAATAGTGAGCGCTGCGGTCTTGTGGCCGGGATGTTTGGGACGAACACTATTACCGATGTATGTACCAGGGTATATATTTTATTGCATATCCTTCGTAAACATTGTTCCTGTTCTGCGCGGCAATCTTCAATATGACGTCGTGAGCCCCTCAATTTGCGCTTTTATCAAGCTTCCGATGTATACTCATCCAGAACGATAGAACGTCTCACGGGCTCTGGTGGCCTCTGAGCCGTTTCTTACGAGATAATTGCCAGTTGCTGTTAAAATCATCTTTGTGCAGCCTCCTTAAGTTATACAGATAGTATTTGTAGTTGGTGCCTTTCGTTTAATAAACATTATGGTTAGTGTCTAGCCAACGGTCGTATACTTCCTAGCTGCGTATCAAAGCTGCCATTAAAGTTGTTATTAATATTCCTTATTTCGATCTTTAGCTTGCGGTACATCTTATCAATCATACTGTATTCTCTAGGTTGTCTAGCTTCTCTTCAATGATAGCTGGCTGGTACTATATGTCTTCTAGTAGGCCCACGTTAATAAAACCATTTTAGCTTTTGGCAGTAGTTCTTTGGCTAGATGCATCTTTCATTATCCTTTCTTATATGAGCTTTCCTTGCTCTCTTTATACCTTTAATATTTTCTGCCAGTTGGTTAAGGTCAATAGGTTTTGTGGTTTTGGTTTATTTTTATGGCATTGTGAACTGTTCTGTGGAAAACTAAAAAGCCCAGCGTGGGGCTCGTTAGTATTACTTGTTTAGCGCTTCACCAATTTGTTGTTCAGTCTCTGTATCTTTAAGTTCTGTGAGGGATGTATTGCTCATAGTCTTTGAATATTAGGCTTTTTAACTCATTCCAGGCAGTTGCTCTGTTCATGTAGCAAGTAATAGATTTCGAATGGGTCTATAAGCTGCAAGTCTTTTCTAGTAAGCTCGTCTTCGTCTTCTACATCTTTTACGTTGTTTAGGTTGCGATATTACTCGGTCGTAGTCTTCTCCAACAGCTGAAAACGGCTTCATAATAGTTTCAATAGTTTTGTAGCTTCTTCTGGTGTAACGTCTGTATTAAGCTTATGACTTTTTCTTTTAGCTCTAGATTTAGTTGGTCATGCAGCATCTCTTTCCTTTCGTATGTTTGTCTTATATTACTACCAAGTGGTTAAAGGTCAATAGGTTTTTGTGTTTTACCGCAAAATAAAGGTAAAGTCGGCCCGCATTAGTTATTGGGTCTAACAAGTTGGTTTGCATATAAGCTAGTGCTGCGTCCTCAATAATAGTATCAGATATTTTGTTGTTGCTCTTTGATTTTTTCGAGCTGTGTGGCTGATGTTTACAGTATGCCAATTACCCTCTTTGGCCTTATTAATTAATACTAGTGACAAGTTTAACTCCTGCCGTCAGAATATATGCCCTTAAGTCGCAGGTAGAATTATTAAAATCACAAGCCGAAACTAACACTATCTGCACAAGACAGCGTAGATGAAAGTAAGTGGTTGATTATCCGCGAAGTCATGTATGATTATGCGACCTTGGGCGTACTGGCGTTGGTGTTGATGGCGACAATGGCCCATACGTACTACCTTGTTGGCACACTACTAAAATAACAACAAGGAATCAATTTGGAAAAGCCAGAAAGCTGTTTCATGGTTCAAGGCGCGAAGCGTGTGTCTTACTCTATGGGAACAACAGAAACGGCCCAGATAGTTGCGACTACTAAAGCTCGGTATACCACGCCCTAAAAGAAGGCTGGCGTTTTCCCACCAGTCTTACTGGATCCAGAACACAGACACTGTTTGTACCTGAGAAAACGGCTGGGTGCAAGTGCCGGTAGACGCTAACGGTAATGCGAATACCACCCGCCGTGGTGATATTTTCATCTGGGGACAACGAGGAAACAGTGGTGGGCTGCTGGCCACTGGTATTTTGTAAATAACTCACAGATTCTCAACAACCGCTGTGAGCTGGTATTGCCGCAGCGACCCATTTGGCCTGTGGAACGCTACCGGACGACCTGGGTACACTTTTTTACCGCTATAACGGCAAGAACAGAAGCAGGCAGCATCGCACTGATGACCACGTAGCATTTCCTGGGGTTACCAGGCGGGTGACGTACAGATTTACAATATTCTACAAATCCGCGAGAACAGCCTGCGGCGACCCGTGGGAAGATAACCGGAATCCCAGAGCAGCGTTACTAAGGTAGACGCTGATGGTTATGCAGGGGAGCCGTGTAGGAGTAGGCGACGAGTTCCGCCTAGTTGGGCCATACAATTGCTGGAGCACCAACGTAGGCAACACCTTATCCAGGTTGACATTTCAGGATACGGCATTTGGGTAGCACCAAACATTAAAATCCTGTAGGCTCAGGAACGCCTTTCAGAGCTACGCCGCAAGTAGATATTAAACCTGTAGCGCCAGAGGTAGTGCCTGGCCCAGCAAAGCCAAGTGAGTAGACGAGGAAGGACAAGTGGAGCCCTGTGCCTTTGGCACCCACAGCCGCGAAGACAGCTGTCAGGTAAAGCAGCGGGTTGACGACCTGAAAAGCAAGTAAACTAATCGGCTTTCTCCAAGGTGTTGCAGCGTTGTTGCAGGCTTGTTTGGTAAGAGATAACAGTATATAATATAGAAGTATGAAAATGACACCTATCACTAAAAGCAATTCATTAAAATCTTAACAATTGCACTTTATGCTGGTGCATCTTTATTGTAGCATCACTAATTGCATTTTAAACAAAACCCAGGGCTATCGGTGTGCTTACACCGCTATTGTCAACGTAATCCTCGCCAACAATTGCTAAGCTTCTAGAAGACGGCAGCAAGAAAAGGCTGACGAGCAATAATAGTGTTAGGTGGGAGGCCGGAAGCTAAAGACGGCAGCGTTATAACGTCTGATGACGGTATAGCTGCTTTACATAACATGCCCCCTAACACCGGTAAACAGTAGCTGGCGCATCACCGTTAAGATGGTGCATGACTTATGCTCGTTACGTTTGAACAGGATGGAACGCTTACATTAGCGCCCACGTGACATACTACATAACGAATAAGATGCATCCTGGCCAGTTGGTGTTTTCACCAGAAAAGATGGGGTGTATTACCTCGGCTACGCTGGCATTGATATGATGGGCAAGCCAGCAGGTAAGCGTATTACTTGTACTCCGGGGCACGGGTACGTCGGCGGAGGATTTCACCGACCTAGATGCTATAATTTAACTATAACTAACTATATGGGAAAAAAATATGGCTTCTAGTATTGAAATTTACGAAGATAACCCAGAACAACCGGAAACCCAAAGAAGGTGCAACGCAACCGTATCACATCAGTTTGGTACCAGCGTAGACAGCCAACCGAGACAACGCGGCGTATTACAGTTGGCAGCAACAGCTACTAAATTACGCTCAGCTACAAGTTTACTGGCTCATTTAACGAAATCGCTGTGATAAAAATCACCCGCGGCGGTGGTGCTATGCCATCGGGGACAAGCCTAAAAGCTAAGACAAGGTAACATACGAACGTACCACTTCAACCTGGCGGGCGGGACAGACTTTACGTCCAGTGGGCAAACCTCTGTTAATCTATCTACACAATCTCCAGAGTCAAATAGCAAGACGAATACACTGTCGACTACTGGCTATACCAATTTATCATTTAACCAGGTGCGAACAACAAGAAGTGCATCACAGTGCAAGAAACGTAGTTCGCCTTACTTGGGACGAGAGCTAAAACTAACACACGAAGGGGCAATACAATGCTAAAAACAAAGTGGGTTGCACAATTCCAAAGACAGCTCGCTGGAGCAGCAGAAAACGACAGTATAGCAAACATAAAGGCGGGCGCTAGCCACAACCCCTAGCGCCTTTCGACGTTCTGAACAGAACAAGCAAAACCCTCTTCTTGTTCTATTTAAAGGTATGGGAAACAAACCTATCCTGTTAGTAGATATGGTAGCCCAGACTATAAACGGCGCAAAGTGAAGAGCGTATTATGGGCAAAGATTATATACTACCGAACATACAACGCTGAAATAGTGGAGGTTCCCCACGACCCCGGCTTCCGTCGGTTTCTGCCGGCTTTGAGAGTTTATTAACGGTAAAAAGTAAAGTATATTAAAACGGAGAAATTATAATAGCGTCTTGGGTAAAGACTTGGCGAACAGCAGGCTAACAACACTATTGATTCTACCCGTACATCAATAAAACACTGAAGTAGCGAAGCATCTATGTTTCCCTCGGCGCAGACTTTGGCGAGGTTTTCGTAACAGTTACGCCGTGCGGAAAACTACCCAACCAGAACAATAATTGATCATGCGCGTTACTGGCGTGGACAATAACGGCGCTGGTATCTTGAATGTGAACGAGGGCTAAAGGTACTACGGCCCCGCGAGTTCTAGGGGGCGATATTGTGGTAACGGAATTTATCGGATGAACTCGGCGGGTCTGGTGTCGGGCGGCAAGAAAGGTGTGTGTATAACTCGGCCGCTAATAAAGCTTACCTTGGTTGACGCAGAGAATAGCGGGGCTTCACTCCCTAATATCGTTACTGGGTTGAGAAACAACGTTTACAGCATGGAACGCTGCCTATACTAACAGGCAGGGCACAAGTAGGCTTTAAGGTCGCCCCTGCCGAACTACGTATTCAGTGGCAATGAGCTCCCGCCCTGGGGGCAATACTGTTACTTGCCTTCTGGTGGCGGTATTGGCACTCCTCAAACCTGTCATTAACCGGCAAAACTGTCTATCTCACGGGCAATGAGGTTGATTTATCACCTATAGACAAAGCAAACCGCGATCCTGAGCAGCTACGTTGTCAATCTCTGGCGGTAATTCTGTACAGCTTCCTGCTGGTGGCGGCGATGGAGGTGGGCGACCGCACCAAATTAAAGATACTGGCGTTGGGTTGTTTTGAACGACGCGAGGAACACGGAGGGCTTGAGTTCTGACTTCATCCGGCGTTATGGCAATCGTTTCATTTTGGTTTTATGCGTGACCCATCAGATTTTGAAAGCCACATAAGCCCCTAATTTTACACAACGGCTGCTCGTTATACACACAGCAAAAGAAATCCCCGCAGGGTTCTTACTAGACTTGCCGCTATACTCTCCAGAAGATGAACCCAGAAATCCAAGCGCCGCACGTGCATGATAACTTTATAGGTAACTGCTCCTGTGTGTGAAACTTAGGTAACGCAAAACCACGAATCTTGGGCAAATGGCGCTGCGGGTGGCTTGGCAATAAGGTTGTGATTGACATGAACAACGTAAGCCGTGCGTACGGCGGCAACCCTAACGTGGACAACATTAGACGATTGTACTTCGTGACACAGCAACTTCGGAGTAGTCTATGGCAATAGATAGGGCCGACTTCTCGGGATGAAGCAGCTCGGCGGACCTCGTCAAGCTGTTAGCAATACGTAACCCC
>BNJS01002197.1_pt1 | contig 67057 bp, 116 predicted proteins | sample 8540461 | NCBI WGS metagenome assembly BNJS01 (sample SAMD00202454, study PRJDB9452) | human saliva metagenome | isolation source: human saliva | place: Japan
CTACAAAAATCCTTTGCCAATTTAGCAAAGGATTTTCTTTTTATTTACAAATAACTATAACAAAATCCCACTCTCAGCTTTGGTAAAATTCATTACAAACAAGCTCTTATAAGTGCGAACATGATATTCACCGGTTAGAACACGGCGGGTAAAATGAATGGTAGCTTTCCATGCTTTCGGCGTGAATAAGCAACATAAAATCATAATCGCCGGAAATTTCATAACAGCTCACCACATCGGTTTCTTGGCGCATTTTTCGTTCAAATAACTCTTGAAAACGGGAATGTTGGTTATCCATTTCTACCATCACAAAAAAACACTAATGCCTCTGCCTACTGACTTTGGCGATACCACTGCCACTTGTTTGGTAATAACACCTTTTTTTCTGCCAGTAATTGAATTCGACGCTGACAGGTTGCTACCGAGCTATGCACTTTTTTTCCGCAAGCTCTTTTTAACGGCAAGGTCGCATCTTGTTGGAGGATATTTAAAAATATCCCGATCTAATTTATCTAATTCCATGTTTAATCCTTGAAAATAAATGCAAAACAATTTCGAAATTTGAGAAAAAAATAATCACAAATTATTTTATATTGAGAAAAATTTACCACGCTAGACTTTTTATAATGAAGCTATTCAACGTAAGGAAGTAATGAAGATGGCTCAAGGTATTTTTTCTCGGCATAATCTCGCAATTTTTATTTGGCTTGCTGTATTTATTCAGTTTATGGCTACAGCCACTTAACGGCACAGATGTGTTTGCTTGGCGAATGGTGATGATGGTCTTAGGGTTATTTTTTTAATTATCTTCCCTACAGTGGGTTGTCGTTCATTATCAAAATTAGTCAATGAAACCTTAGGCAAAGACAAAAAACGTTGGATGTTGTTTTTGCTCAGCACACTCGATGCTGGCAGCCAATTTTGGTTATTTATGTGGGCGCCCGTTAATGGCGAAGGGGTCAACATCGCTATGGGGTATTTCTTATTCCCATTAGTGATGGCATTACTTGGACGCATTTGGCTGAAAGAACCCTTTCCACCATTCAAATTATTGCCTTGTGCATCGCTGCTTGTGGTGTGGCACATGAGCTTTGGCACAATCAAACCTTTTCATGGAGCAGCCTTTGGGTGTGCTTAGTTTATCCCTATTATTATTTAAGCCGTAAAGCCATGAAAATCCCCGCATTGCAAGGCATCACGCTTGATGTGTGCTTAATTGCAGTCCCTTGTCTTATTTATTTGATCATTCAAGAGCAGCAATTTTTCTTTTTGTGATCGGTGAAAGTCGATATTGGTATTTATTGCCCGCGTTAGGTTTAGTGAGTGCAATTGGTTTGTCTGCCAATTTAAAATCGAGCCAACAAATTCCTGTCAGTATGTTTGCCGTGCTCAGTTATCTCGAACCTACATTGCTCTTTTTAATTGCGATATTTTGGCTTAAGACACAAGTTTCCCCTTCCGACTACTTCACTTACGTCCCTATCTGGGCGAGTTTAATCTTGCTTGGCATAAATGGCTTAATGAAAAAAACGTCATTAAAAATTGACCGCACTTTTTTTACGCTAAAGTGCGGTCATTCTTGAAATAATTCTAATTCACGTTCATAATGAACAAACATTCATATTTTATAGACTGAAGCCTTTTTAACTTCAGCATTTTTCCCCATAAGGCTCGCATTATGTCCGATCAACATTCTGATACACAAAACTCTTCAAATAATAAATCTCAACAACGTAAAAAAAGGGCTGTCTATTTTTTTATCCTTCTGCTTCTTCTGATTTCGATTGGTTCTGCGGCTTATTGGTATTTCTTTATTAAAGGCTTTTGAAGAAACGGAAGATGCCTATGTCAGCGGCAATCAGGTGATGGTATCGGCACAAGTCGCGGGGAATATTTCGAAAAATTAATGTCGATAATATGGATCCCGTACAAGCGGGCGATGTGTTATTAGAACTGGATGACACCAACGCCAAATTGAGTTTTGAGCAAGCTAAAAGCAATTTAGCCAATGCCGTTCGCCAAGTTTCGCAACTGAATTACACCGTAAAACAATTAAAATCTGCTGTTCGTGCGAATGAAATTACCCTTGCTCAAGCACAAGGAAACTTGAACCGTCGTGTGCAATTAGTCAAAGATGGGGCGATTGATAAAGAATCTTTCCAACACGCCAAAGAAGCTGTAGAGCTAGCAAAAGCGAACTTAACCACCTCACAAAATCAGCTTGGCGCAAATCAAGCGCTATTGTTAGACGGGCCTTTAAGTGAACAGCCGCAAATTCAAAGTGCGGTCAGTAATTTGAAACAAGCTTGGTTGAATTTAGAACGCACAAAAATCCGCAGTCCAATTAAAGGTTATGTCGCTCACCGCAATGCGCAAGTAGGGCAAGCGGTGTCTGTTGGCGGCGCATTAATGGCGGTGGTTACTACCGATCAAATGTGGTTAGACGCCAACTTTAAAGAAACACAATTAACCCATATGCGAATTGGTCAGCCAGTTGAAATTCATTTCGACCTTTATGGTAAGGATAAAACCTTTAATGGAAAAAGTGGTCGGAATTGAAATGGGTACGGGCAGTGCATTCTCATTATTACCCGCTCAAAAATGCGACCGGTAACTGGATCAAAGTGGTACAACGTGTGCCAGTGCGTATTCAATTAGATCCGCAACAGCTTGCTGAAAATCCATTACGCATCGGTCTTTCTGCGACTGTGAAAGTAAATGTGAGTGATAGTAAGGGTGAAACCTTGCGTGACCAAGCGCCAGCTACAACGCTTTATTCCACGAATGTGCTGCAATATGATGAAAGTGCGGTCAATAATTTGATCGAATCTATTATTCGCGATAATAGCTATTAGGGTTCCGTTATGCCGCAATCTCATTTCAAACCGCTACAAGGCGGTGCGTTAGCAATGCTTACATTAGTGCTTTCATTAGCCACCTTTATGCTCGTGCTAGACTCCACCATCGCTAACGTAGCCATTCCAACCATAGCTGGTGATTTAGGTGCGTCATCGAGCCAAGGAACGTGGGTAATCACCTCGTTCGGTGTGGCAAATGCGATTTCGATCCCGATTACAGGCTGGCTGGCAAAACGTTTTGGTGAAGTGCGGTTATTTTTAATCGCAACACTATTATTCGTGCTAGCCTCTTGGCTTTGTGGTATTGCAAATAGCTTGGAAATGTTGATCGTTTTTTCGCGTCCTTCAAGGTGCGGTAGCCGGCCCAATTATCCCCCTTTCTCAAAAGCTTATTATTGAATAACTACCCGCCTGAAAAACGCGGAATGGCATTGGCCTTTTGGTCAATGACGATCGTCGTCGCCCCAATTTGTGGTCCGATTTTAGGCGGTTGGATCAGCGATAATATTCACTGGGGTTGGATTTTCTTTATCAACGTTCCGATTGGGCTTGCCGTTGTCTTAATCAGTTGGAAAATTTTAGAAGGCCGAGAAAGCAGAATTTCTCATCAACCAGTTAACACTATCGGACTGATTTTGTTAGCACTCGGTGTAGGCGCATTGCAATTAATGCTGGATCAAGGTCGCGAGCTAGACTGGTTTAATTCCACTGAAATTGTGGTGCTTACCATTATCGCTGCAGTAGGTTTAATCGCCCTCATCATTTGGGAACTCACGGACGATAATCCCGTTGTGGATGTTTCCTTATTCAAATCCCGAAATTTCACCGTAGGTTGTGTTTCAACCAGCCTTGCTTTCTTGGTGTATTCAGGGACAGTCGTGCTTATCCCGCTTCTGCTCCAACAGGTTTACAACTATACAGCAACATGGGCGGGGCTTGCGGCTGCACCAGTTGGATTATTGCCGATTATACTTGCGCCGATTATCGGAAAATTCGGCAATAAAATTGATATGCGGATTTTAATTACCGTCAGTTTTATGGTTTATGCACTCACCTTTTATTGGCGAGCTGTGACCTTTGAACCTGAAATGACGTTTATGGATGTGGCATTACCGCAATTTGTGCAAGGCTTAGCCGTTGCTTGTTTCTTTATGCCGCTGACAACCATCACGCTTTCTGGTTTACCGCCCGAAAAAAATGGCTTCGGCGTCGAGTTTATTTAATTTCCTCCGAACCCTTGCCGGCTCAATAGGCACATCTCTCACGACATTTATGTGGTATAACCGCGAAGCCGTACATCACACGCAACTCACGGAAGTCATTAATCCATATAATCCGATTTCCCAACAATTCTTCCAAACTATGGGGAGTTTTGGTTTAAGTGAAGAACAAACGGCATCATATATTGCCAGACAAATCACTGCTCAAGGCTTTATTATTGGTGCTAACGAGATCTTCTTCGTTTCTGCTATAACCTTTATTTCCTTGGTTGTTCTCATTTGGTTTGCTAAACCACCTTTCGGTGGCAAACATTAAAAACACCCGAAAAAAATAACCGCACTTTTTGTATCTGAAATAACAAGAATTTGTTATTTTGGATAATTGAGAAACTGGGAGGGTTAGCCAAATATTATGTCTTGTGCTTCGGAACCTGAAACATGCACAAAAAAATAGAAAATTTGTGTGCGTTGTACTAATATGCACAAAATATTCTGAATATTGTGCATGTTATGTAAACGTGCACAAGAAACCACACCTTTTTATGCATGAAGGAAGTCATAATGAACAACTATCAAATTCCAGATTTATTTGCCTTGGGCGAGATAGAAAGTAAAGCGGTATTGAAAGCTTGCAGTGCTGCTCATCAGGCATTAGGTGAGTTAAAAGGCGTAGTACATACAATGCCGAATCAAAATATTCTACTCGGGACATTACCCTTGCAGGAAGCAAAAGAAAGTTCGGAGATTGAAAATATCATTACCACGCAGGATGATTTATATCAAAGCAATATCAATACACACCAATTCACTACAGTAGCTGCAAAAGAAGTTCACTACTACGCACAAGCCATGTCATTAGGCTTTAACTCCGTCCGTTCCGATAAATTAATTACACTCAATCTCATTAAAGAAATTCAAGCTGCATTGGAAGGAAACGATGCGGGTTTCAGAAAGCAGCAAGGAACAGGGCTGGTAAATCAAACAACAAAAGAAATCGTTTATATGCCACCGCAAAATCCTGCCGATATTGAAAAATATATGTCTGATTTGGAAAGATTTATCAACGACTCGGCACAACTTGATTACGATCCCTTGGTAAAAATGGCTCTAATTCATCACCAGTTTGAAAGCATTCACCCGTTTTATGATGGCAACGGTCGGACAGGACGAATATTGAATATTCTATATCTAATTCAGCAAGATTTACTCGATACTCCAATTCTGTATCTTTCCCGATATATAAATAGAAATAAAAACAAAAATACTACCAGTTATTGCAGTCTGTCCGTGATAGCCAAAACTGGGAGGCTTGGCTAGTATTTATGCTAAACGGCATCACGGAAACCTCAAAACGAACGGTTACTTTAATCAATGGAATTAAAGTGTTAATGCAAAATCACAAGCAGCTCATCCGAAACAACTTACCACAGATTTATAGTCATGAACTGATTAACAATCTGTATAAACACCCTTATACAAAAAAATTGATTTCGTCGTACGAGACTGCCAAATCCATCGTAATACAGCAAGAACCCGTTTAGAAGCATTGGTCAGAATCGGTATTTTGAAGAAGGAAAAAATTGGAAAAGAAAATTTTTATATTAATGTAGCCTTATATGAATTATTGATGGAGCAATAGAGATTATCAGAATTCTCAACATTACTTAAAAACGAGCTATATCCAATCAGCTAGTAAAGATATCCAATGTTGTAATACATAACCGCACTTTGATAATGCTCAAAAGTGCGGTCGTTTTTTCTAGCCTTTTGCCAAGATGTCTTTTTAGGAATCTCGCGGTGTGAGAACCTTTCACCTTGGCGACCTCTTCCGGTGTGCCGGTTGCGATGATTTGACCACCGCCACTGCCCCCTTCTGGACCAAGATCCACAATCCAGTCTGCGGTTTTGATCACATCTAAGTTGTGTTCGATCACCACGATAGTATTGCCTTGATCGCGCAAGCGGTGTAACACTTCGAGAAGTTGTTTAATATCGGCAAAATGCAGACCAGTTGTCGGTTCATCCAAAATATAAAGGGTTTTGCCGGTATCGCGTTTTGAAAGCTCTGTCGCTAACTTAACGCGTTGTGCCTCACCACCTGAAAGCGTGGTAGAAGACTGACCCTAAACGAATATAAGACAAGCCTACATCCATTAGGGTTTGCAATTTACGCGCAATCATTGGGATGGCATCAAAAAACTCGCGAGCTTCCTCCACCGTCATATCTAACACTTGGTGAATAGTTTTGCCTTTGTATCGGATCTCCAAGGTTTCACGGTTATAGCGTTTACCTTTACATTGATCACAAGGTACATACACATCCGGCAAGAAATGCATTTCAACTTTCAGCACGCCATCACCTTGGCATGCTTCACAACGACCACCGCGTACGTTAAAGCTAAAGCGTCCTGGATTATAACCACGCGCACGCGCTTCTGGTACGCCCGCAAATAATTCACGAATTGGGGTAAATAACCCTGTGTAAGTCGCTGGGTTAGAACGCGGTGTACGACCAATTGGACTCTGGTTAATATCGATCACTTTGTCGAAATATTCCAAGCCTTCAATGGATTTATAAGGTGCAAAACTTGTTTTCTCTGCACGATTTAGGGCATTTTGAGCCAATGGGAATAACGTATCATTAATTAGCGTTGATTTGCCTGAACCTGATACCCCCGTGATACAAGTAAATAAACCCACTGGGATCTCTAAATTCACACCTTTCAGATTATTCCCTGTCGCACCTTTTTAATTTTTAAAAAGTTTGCTTTTTATCAAGTGCGGTTCGTTTTTTTCGGAATTTCGATTTTTTTCTTCACCCGATAAGAACTTACCCGTAATCGAATTCGGGTTCGCCATAATTTCTTTGGCTGTCCCCTGAGCAATCACTTGGCCACCGTGCACACCTGCTCCAGGGCCAATATCAATAATATGATCGGCTTCTCGAATGGCATCTTCATCATGCTCCACCACGATCACGGTGTTGCCCAAATTACGTAAATGAATCAGCGTATTTAATAGACGTTCATTATCACGTTGATGCAAAACCGATAGAAGGCTCATCTAGCACATACATGACACCCACTAAGCCCGCACCAATCTGACTCGCTAGACGAATACGTTGCGCTTCACCGCCCGAAAGGGTTTCGGCAGAACGAGAGGGAAAGATAATTCAACCCCACATTCACTAAAAAAATTCTAACCGCTCTTTGATCTCTTTCAGGATTTTTTTCCGCAATTTGTGCTTTTTTTGACCGGTTAAGGTGAGCCCTTGGAAAAACTCAAGGCTTTCACCAATGCTTTTTCTCTGAAATTTGCGGCAAGTTAACGCTACCGATATATACGTTGCGAGCTTCTGGACGAAGACGCGAGCCGCCACAATCTGCACAAGGTCGGTTACTGATATTTTTTTCGCCAATTCTTCGCGCACAGACATAGATTCCGTTTCTTTATAACGGCGCGCCATATTATTCAAAATCCCTTCAAAAGGATGTTTGCGAATCACCACATCGCCACGGTCGTTCATGTATTGAAATTCAATTTCTTCCTTGCCTGAACCGTTCATCACAATATCTTTAATTTTTTTGTGGCAAATCTTCGTATGGCGTTTCAATATCAAATTTATAATGTTTCGCCAACGAAGTCAGCATTTGATAGTAATAGAAATTACGACTGTCCCAACCTTTTACCGCACCGCCTGCGAGGGAAATGCTTTCATTTTGCACCACACGGCTTTCATCGAAGAACTGCTGAACACCTAAGCCATCACAAGTCGGACACGCCCCTGCCGGGTTATTAAATGAGAATAAGCGAGGCTCTAATTCCGGTACAGAGTAACCACAATGCGGACAAGCAAAGTTTGCTGAGAAAACTAATTCTTCAGCCTTAGGATTATCCATATCTGCCACAACAGCCGTACCGCCTGAAAGCTCCAAAGCTGTCTCAAAGGATTCGGCTAAACGTGTAGCTAAATCTGACCGCACTTTTAAAACGGTCCACCACCACTTCAATGGTATGTTTTTTCTGTAAAGCAAGTTCTGGTGGATCAGATAAATCACAAATCTCACCATCAATTCTTGCGCGAATATAACCTTGTGCCGCCAAGCTATCTAACAACTTAACATGCTCACCTTTACGGTTTTTCACCACGGGCGCAAGCAACATCATTTTGCTTTCTTCAGGCAAGCTTAAAACTTTATCCACCATTTGGCTGATGGTTTGTGCCGTTAATGGCACATCATGATCCGGACAACGTGGCTCCCCTACTCGAGCAAACAGCAAACGCAGGTAATCGTAAATTTTCGGTGATCGTGCCCACGGTTGAACGAGGGTTATGAGAAGTGGATTTTTGCTCAATAGAAATCGCCGGCGACAAGCCCTCAATCGAATCCACATCAGGTTTTTCCATCAAAGAAAGGAACTGACGCGCGTAAGCAGAGAGCGATTCCACATAACGACGCTGCCCTTCCGCATAAAGCGTATCAAATGCTAAAGAAGATTTGCCCGAACCGGACAAGCCTGTTATCACAATTAATTTATCGCGCGGAATGGTTAAATTGATGTTTTTGAGGTTGTGGGTTCTAGCCCCACGAATGTCGATAGTATCCATAAAAAAAGCGATTGCCTTAAGAAAATAAATTCAAAAATTGCGACCATTATCGCATATTTCAATATCTGTGCAAATATCCAGTTAATTTTTATGGATCTTTTGTTTCTTTTAGGGCAAAATAGCTAAAATTTTTCACCTTATTTCTAAAATATAGAGGATTCTATGGCAGGTATTAATAAAGTAATCATCGTGGGTAATTTAGGTAATGATCCTGAAATCCGCACGATGCCAAATGGCGAAGCGGTAGCAAATATTAGCGTGGCAACAAGTGAAAGCTGGACAGATAAAAAAACACGGGCGAACGTCGTGAAGTGACCGAATAGCACTCGTATCGTGTTATATCGTCGTTTAGCGGAAATTGCGGGTCAATACTTACGCAAAGGTTCGCAAGTTTATGTTGAAGGTCGTTTAAAAACCCGTAAATGGCAAGATAACAACGGCCAAGATCGTTACACCACTGAAATCCAAGGTGATAACTTACAAATGTTAGGTGGTCGCTCTCAAGAGATGGGCGGTTATGCACCTGCACAATCCGCACCACAACCAAGCTATCAATCTCGTCCAGCACAATCTGCGCCAGCACCACAAGCTGAGCCACCAATGGACGCATTTGATGACAACATTCCATTCTAAATTGTATTAATATAAGATTATCTATACGAATAGAGACCTTTCATTGAAGGGTCTCTTTTTTATCTCTCTTTTTTATCTCTCATTTTGACATCAATTATTCGTACGCCTTATCTTGCTCAAGCACTAAAACGCAATAAATATTCAATTTATTGCACCGCATCCGAATCTAATATATCTTTATTTGAATACTGGAAAAATAGTATAGATATCAAGGAAAACATTTCTTAGATGAGCAACATTACTCGAATCAGGAAAAAGAAAACGATGTATCTTTGCTTTATTTCCTTTGAACATCTTTTAGGAGTAAGAATATATGGGAAATTTTTAAACAAATCCTTTTCGAAATTATCTGTTATTTTTTTATTGTTCTATTCGCAAAATATATTTTTCCATGACACAAATCGAAATCCAATTGGAAAAAGCCTATTTAGCAGAAATGATTGATATTGCATCTGAAATTATGGAGAAAAAAACAATCTGTTGATCCTGATTCATTGCAATATAAACGTAGAAATATCAAGGTTCTTACTCATACAAACATGAAAAAAACGGTTATACAAGCTACACTTTGGAAAAAAATCAAAAGTTCATTTGGTTGTACCTAAAGAGTTAAAACAGAATACAAAAACTTAATCTCTATTGGGATGAAAGCAAAGGTTCAATAAATATCCTATTTGACAAAGATGAATTGACAAAATACTTTCATCTGAATCTTAAAAAAAGTGAGGAAAAATCAGAAACACTGAAAAACGGTTTTTTTGATGAGACCACATATTTTTTTCACTTCCTATGAGTTTTCTATCGATAAATACCCTAACGTTACCGTTGAATTTCGTCTCTACCATTCACCCGGTACAACATTCAGATTGGACTACCCGACTGAATTTACGCGGATTTTTGATTTATAGAAAAATGTAACAGACAATGTTTACTTATACCGTTTCTAACTTGGACGATATTGTTCCACCACCGACCGCACTTTGCCCTCAAAAAGAACCTAAACACCTAATTTGAAGTACGAATTATTATTCAATTTCGTTATAACTAAAAATCAGTACATATATTTAACAATTCTTTCGGTTTTTGCTATGTGGTTTGCTACATTTTTTTACCGTCTTATTTTTTTACTAGAGGTACAACTATGCAGCATCGCGATCTTTATCCCCACGAAATCTTACAAGATGTTATTGATAAAAGTTATGCTAAGTCGCAAGGACACCTAAAAACACTCTCTATTTTTAAGTTTTTTTAGGTGGTGGCTATGTGAGTTTTGGTTATATGGCCTATTTAAAGGTCGTGAGCGGCATTCCTCCAGAGTGGAGTGGACTATCAACATTACTTGGTGCGGCCGTGTTTCCTATTTGTTTGATTTGTATTCTAATCGGTGGTGGTGAATTAGCCACGGGAAATATGATGATGATGGCATTAGGCCGTTTAACAAAAAGAGTAAGCCTTAAAAAATTATTTCGTAACTGGATTGTTGTGAGTTTAGGCAACCTGCTCGGTGCGCTGTTTATGGCCTATTTCTTAGGGCATTATGTCGGTTTATCAGAAGGTGCTGCTGCCGCTAAAACCATCGCGATTGCTGAGGCTAAAGTGCAAATGGATTTTGGTCGCGCCTTTATTTCTGCTATTGCCTGTAACTGGATGGTCTGCATGGGTATTTGGTTCTATTTTTGACGCCAAAACAAACCTCTGGTCGTATCCTAGCCATATGGTTTCCAGTGATGATTTTTTTGTGCTTATCGGATTACAGCACTTTGTCGCCAATATGTTTATTATTCCTGCCGGGATTTTTGCTGGTGCTAATGTGACTTGGAGCCAATTCTTCTTCAATATGATTCCTGTCTTTTTAGGCAATGTCACGGGTGGTGCAGCATTTGTCGGCGCATCTTATCTTTACGCCTATCGTCACTTATTAAAAGAAGATTATTGTATTTAGTAAAAGAAAATCTGCCCGCACTTTGGCGTGAAAAAGGTCTTTTGAAATGTCAAAAGGCCTTTTTATTCTCTCTAAAATGTATTGAATCCCTTTTTAATTAACTTCTCTTGAATAGTGTAAAGTTGCACTCTACACTAAAAAGCATGTAAACTCATCTATTAAGATCAATATGAAAAGAAAAGTATTAGCAGAATTTCCATATTATTTAGCATTCTCAAATTTACAGTAAGGAAGAAATCACATGCCGAAGATGAAAAATTTCTAGACTGATGTTTTATAGCACTATTTTAACTAGTGTTATGTTGTCTTCTTGCAGTCAACATCCCCAAACCTACTCAGCAGTAGAAAATACAGCAAGCAATTATGCTCAAAATGCGGCAACGTATTGGACTAAGCAACCATTTTGCAGTGGGCGCTACCAAATTAACTTACCATCTAACCGTATAAGTGGAACTGGTTGGCTTAAATACAATGGTTGGCAGATAAGAGTGCGACCAGATTATTGGAATCTGAAAGTAGAATCCGTATTAGAGGTTAAAGAAAAAGGATATAACGGAAACGAGAGTTTTATAGAAAACCGCACGGTTATTCCTAATAAAGCGATAGCGATGGTCACACAGGCTCCTGGTTCATGGGAACACTCGGTGTCAAAGCATCTAAAAGGCATGATCTATTATGTCAATTTCTATTTCAAGTTAGGCAAGAATGATGCCTATTCCATTCAAACTCTTTCAAGCATTATGCCTGTTAATGGCAAAGCTCCCCCAAACCTTAAGCAACTGGAAAAAAGTAAAGCAGATGAAGCTATTAGGCGTATACGGAATGATTTTTTCGACAAGCTGAGAGATCGTAAAGATACTGAAATACCACAGCAACAAGGTGTCTGTTTAACAGAAGGATTTATTGCCGATAAGGGAACCGAGCCGTTTTTTGGCAGTGCGGGCATCAAAATCAAAGACTATAAAGGCGTTTATGCCGAGCTGACGACAGGTGGATCTTTGGAGGAAGGTGATAAACCGCTATTAGAACGCGATCTTTTCGCTAAAGATAGTGGTTTGGATAAACTCTTCTCGTGGGCGAAATACAGCACCATCCGCAAAGGAAAACGCGATATTAATGGTATGGCGGGTAATGAAAAAAATTGGTTAAGTGGCAGGGAAATCGATATCTATTTATTTGGGAAAAAGAGGATGGCAGTGTGAGGTTTAAGATGACTTTCGGTGCCAATGAAAAAAATACCAAGGGTTCGCCACTCAGTGAGAAAGAGGCTTTAACCGCTTGGGATGCAATATTGCCGACATTGAAAACACGACTTTAAACAAACAACTATTACTGTTAAATTAAAGTAAAAACAAGTGGTCAAGTTTTTGAAGAGCATTTGCAAAAAAACACCTCAGAAATTTGACCGCTCTTTTAAATCAAAAAGCCTTCAAAACTTAGCGCATTGAGATTTTTTATTATTAGTATTAAATTAAAAAAATCTAATGTGGCTTGCCTTGGAAATAATTGTAGAGATCCAATTGAAGAATGGATAAACTGAAATCATCAGCAATTTTCGAAAATCTTCAGTTAGAGATGTAAAAGACCTGTCTCAATTTAGTCGCAAATCAACCTTATTTTAAATACTCGCCAAATAGCATGCACAAAGAGGAAAGTTACAATGGCTATTTTTTTAACAAATTTCAACGTGCCAAGCAGGTTGCAGAAATCTTATTACGTTATGGTTTAGATGAGTTTTTTTGAACGCAGTAATTTAGAGAAGTGGTTACCAGAATCCCTTTCAAATAAGTTAGTCAATGAATCAAGTGGAAGCGTGTCTGTATATGAACGTATCCGTCGAGCGATGGAAGAGCTAGGCACAACCTACGTTAAATTAGGGCAGATGTTAAGTGATCGCCGCGATTTGCTACCAGTTGAAATGATTACTGAACTACAAAAATTGCAAGATAAAGTAGAAGTTCAGCCCATTGATATTGCAGAGAAATTTCAGCGTGAATTAGGCATAGATATTCATGAACATTTCGAAACGCTTGCTTCAGAGCCTATGGCATCAGCTTCTATCGGCCAAGTATTCAAAGGGCGGTTGAAAAACGGACAAGATGTTGCGGTAAAAATCAAGCGAGAAGGCATTGATGAAGTCATTAAAGCAGATTTACTTATCTTACAAGATCTCGTGAATTTTCTAGAACAACGCAACGACATTATTTCTAACCTTCAACCTAAAGCGTTATTAAATACCTTCAAAGAATCCATTACAACAGAACTCTCCCTTGAAAGTGAGCGTCGTAGCATTGAGCGTTTTGCTAATAATTTTAAGCAAGATTCACGTATTTTAGTCCCACAAACCTATTCGAATTTATCAAACAATAACATTCTTTGTATGGATTTTGTGTATGGCTCAAAAGTGACTAATAAAGCACAGATTGAACAACAAGGTTTACTGGCTAAAGATGTTGCTTTACTTGGATTAGATCTCTATATGAAACAAGTATTTGAGTTTGGCTTCTTTCATGCTGATCCCCACCCTGGCAACATTCTATTAACGCCTGACGGGCGGATTGCTTTTATTGACTTAGGGGCAATGGGCAAACTCAGTCCTAAAGAACGCGAATTACTTGGAAATTGTTTGTACTATGCCTCTCAAAAAAATGTGCGAAAAATCATCGAGACCATTAAACAGCTTGCTGTCAGTTATAATGTGCCGAATGAAAAAGCGCTAGAAAATGATCTTTCTGAGATTTTCATGCTCCTCACTGAAAGCAATTTGGCAGGGTTAGATATCAGTGAATTGATGAATCGTTTTACCAAAATTATGAGCGAAAATAGCATTATTATGCCTGAGGGTGTTTATTTGCTAGCAAAAGGTTTTGCCCAGATTGAGGGGATCGGACGTTATCTCTATCCTGAATTAGATATTGCAGCCGTACTTAAACCTTATGTTACACAAATGCTCAAGAAACGATTTTCACCTAAACGCGTGCTGAGTGAAAATTTCGAAAAAATTGCTGACAGCTACAACAACTGGCTTTCGCTTCCGGAAGAAGTCAAAATTTTCTTACAAAAAATCAGCAATAAGGAAATTCGTCTTGAACATGAAATTCACGGATTAGAGCGTTTTCGTAAGACTGTCGAACGAGTGGGCATTATGTTGATTATTGCCGCACTCATTATTGCAGCGTCTATTTTTATCGTTGAACGAAAAATCTCCCTCAGCGTAATGGCATCCCAATACCAAGCTTGATTTGCGGTGCGATTGCATTAGTACTGGCGGTCTTTTTATTGATTAAGCGAATAGATAAGAATTAGTGTAATGAGGATAATACAAGCGGTCGAATTTTTTTAAGATGATTTGCAAAAAAACACCCTCGAAAATTTGACTGCGCTTTGGCATGAAAAGGCCGTCTGAAATTTCAGACGGCTTTTTTTCATTATTTTAAATTCACTTTGAAAAATGTAAAAGCCAATCATTTTTTTCATTTGAAAAAAATGTAAATTTATAAACCAATATCATTAGAAAAAAAGTGTATTCCATACTGTATAATTAGCCTATATCCGTTATTTTTGGAGGGGTATCATGCAGCGTAAAATCATACAATCCTTAGAAAATTGGAAGCACAAAACAAACCGCAAAACCGTTGATTATTCAAGGAGCAAGACAGGTAGGAAAAAAACCTGGGCGATGAAACACTTTTGGCGAGCAATCCTTTGAAAAAAAGTGGCGTATATCAACTTTGATAATAACCCTCGCATGAAAACGCTATTTTTCTGGCGACTATGATATTGATCGCTTGATACTTGGTTTGAAAATTGAAAGCGGTGTCGATATTCAAGCAGAAAACACCCTGATTATTTTTTTGATGAAGTACAAGAAGTCCCACAAGCATTATCTTCACTCAAATATTTTTTTACGAAAAATGCGCCTCAATTTTTATATCGTCGCAGCAGGGTCATTGCTTGGGGTGTCGCTACATCATCAAGTCTCTTTTTCCTGTCGGCAAAGTGGACTTTCTACCACTTTATCCTATGGATTTTTCACGAATTTTTAACCGCACTTGGCAAACAAGATTTGGTGAAATTGCTTGAGCTGAAAGACTGGTCGCTAATTTCAGCCATGAAAACCACCTATATTGATTTACTCCGCCTATATTATTTTTGTCGGCGGTATGCCCGAAGCGGTAAAAGTATTTATCGAAACACAAAATGTCGATGAAGTGCGTCAAATACAGCGTAATTTATTGATGGCGTATGAACAGGATTTTTTTCCAAACATATTCACGACGGACAAACTGTGCAAAAAAAGTGCGGTCAATTTGGGCTTCCATTCCTGAACAGCTTGCCAAAGAAAAAAAAAAATTTATCTATGCTCAGCTACAAAAAGGGGCGAGAAGCAAAGACTATGAAATTGCATTGCAATGGCTAAAAGACAGTGGCTTAGTGCATAGCGTGCCTCGTGTGAAAAAGCCACATTTGCCACTTTCCGCTTATCAAGATAACGCCTTTAAATTGTATGGCTTAGATGTCGGACTGCTTGCCGCACAAAGCAATTTGGATGCCAGCGTATTGCTGGAAGGTAGCCGTATTTTTTTACCGAATTTAAAGGCGCTTTAACCGAACAATACGTTTTTACAACAACTGATTGCCACACAAGAAAACCCAGTTTTTTTATTGGGCAACTGAAAAAAAGGCACGGCGGAGGTCGATTTTGTTGTACAACGTAAGCAAGCTGTGATTCCGATTGAAGTCAAAGCTGAAGAAAATCTAAAAAGCGAAAAGTTTGAAAGTGTATGTAGAACAATTTCAGCCTGAGCAAGCAATTCGGTTTTTCCATGGCAGATTATCGGGAACAGGATTGGCTGGTGAACGTGCCGTTGTATGCTACATATTTTATTTAAAAAAAGCTTGAAAAGTCCTATTTATCTATATTTCAAGAAAAAGTTATCAAAAAAAGAATGAAGAGAGAATTATGAACAAAAAAACAGTTTATACGAGAATTGGTTAATGAACTATCTGCAAATAATTTAGCAATTTTTGCTGGGGCTGGATTATCTGTTGCTGCTGGATTCGTGGATTGGAAAGGGTTGCTTAAAGATTTAGCTGAAGAATTAGATTTAAATATTGACAAGGAAGAAAAATGATCTAATTTCCTTAGCACAATACTACATTAACGAAAAAAACAGGGTAATCGTTCTAAAATAAATCAAATCATTTTGAATGAATTTTTCTCAACAAGCAGTTCTTACGGAGAACCATAAAATTTTAGCTAGATTACCTATAGATACTTTTTTTGGACAACCAATTATGATTCAATGATAGAGAATGCTTTTAAAAGATGCGGGGAAAGTTGTAGATATAAAACATTGTATAGAACAACTTCCTACATCTGTTCATAAGAGAGATGTTGTAGTTTATAAAATGCATGGTGATGCTTCTCTGCCAAACCAAACAGTCTTAATTAAAGATGATTATGAAAAATTTCATTTGACAAGAAATGATTTTTTTACTGCTCTGCGTGGAGATTTATTAACTAAACGTTTTCTGTTCTTAGGGTTTAGTTTTTCCGATCCTAATATTGACTATATCTTGAGCAGAATCCGCTCATCATATAACGAAAATCAGAAAGAACATTTTTGTATTCTTCGCAAAGTTCAGAAATTACCTGAAGAAAATAAAGCAGACTTTGAATACAGAGAGCGTAAACAAAAACTGTTTATTAATGATTTACAAAGAGTAGGGATTAACGTTTTTATTGGTTGACAGATATGAGGAAGTTACGGAGATTTTTACGTGAGGTGGAACAAGCACAAAAAAACGTAAAACCATCTTTTATCTCAGGTGCAGCAGAAGATTATTCTCCTTACTCTCAACAAGACATTGAAGGATTTGTTTCTTCTCTTTCTCAAGAGATTTTTAAAAACTAGGGTATCGTATTGTTACAGGTTTTTGGATTGGGAATAGGTAGTTCAGTTATTTCAGGATCGATAAAATATCTTACAGAACAAAAATTTAAAAAAATAGATGAGGACTATTTGATACTTCGCCCATTTCCCCAAAAACAAAGAAGGAAAAAGAGTTGTGGTCTGCTTGGCGTGAAGATATGATTTCTTATGCTGGTATCTCTATATTTTTTTATTTGGAAATAAATTGGAAGGTAAAGATCTTGTTCTATCAGATGGCATACAAGAAGAGTTTGATATTTCAAAAAGAAACGAAAACGTCTTAATTCCTGTTGCGAGCACAGGTTATATGGCTAAAAAAACTTTGGGAGGATGATATGAAAAAGGAGTATTCTGAAAAATATCAAAACTGAAATGCAAACACTATCTAAAGAAAATGCAACTTTAGATGAATTAAAATCTAATATTTTTATCCATTTTTAAGAAAGGTTAAATAACCATGACTAGAAAAGTTTTTTTATAGCTTTCACTTTGATAACGATGCCTGGCGAGCTGGTCAAGTACGTAATATTGGTGTAGTTGATGGTTCCGAACCGTTAAAAAGGTAATCGTTGGGAAGATGTTAAAAGCTAAATCTGACAAAGAGATTGAGAAATGGATTAATGATAATCTAAAAAGACAAATCTTGCCTTTGTTGTTTTTAATTGGTTCAGAAACATCAGAAAGGAAATGGGTAAAAGTATGAAATCGAAACAGCTTGGAAACTAGGAAAAAGCTGTATGCGGTATATACGTTCATAAATTAAAAGATGCTAATGGAGAACAATCAGATGAAGGAAATAATCCATTTGATTGTTTTACAATAGGCGATAAAAAAATTTATCTGAGATAGCTCCAGTATTTAACTCTTCATACCTTAGTAGCAAATATGTATATGATGATATAGCAGAGAATATTGAAGATTTAGTTGAAGAAGCAATTTCTGCTAGGGAAGAATATAAATAATTTTAGGAAGTTTATTATGGGAAATAAAGTATTTATTTCATACAAGTATTCTGATGATTCAGTGCAACAATTAAGGCCATATGAATTTTTTTCATGTAACAACTGCCCGTGATTATGTGGATATTATTCAAAGTAAATTTGATCGTGATGGAATCCATATTAATAAAGGTGAAAAGGATAATGAGAGCTTAGCGGACTTTAAAAGTGAAACTATCCGCTCAAAGCTGGCAGATAAAATCTTTGATAGTTCTGTTACCATTGTTCTTCTCCCCTAATATGAAAGATTCTTGGAAAGCAGAGAAAGATCAATGGATACCTTTGGGAAATTGCTTATTCATTAAGAAGTAAGCAACGTTCAGATAACAGGAGTAAACGTAATGCAATTTTTGTTAGTGGTTTTACCTGATAGATATGGAAATTATGATTATGTAAATTCATACGGATTTTTATTTTGATATTATTCAAAAAGAACTTAAATAACCGTCACACTGCATATATTGCATATAAATTAAGAAATGGTTGCTCTAATTCATATATGTTGCAGTGTAATTGGGATCAGTTTATTTCCAATCCAAATGCTTGGATAGACGCTGCAATAGAAATTAGAGATAAAGGAGACAAATATAATATCGTAGTAAGACCTTAGTGCATACTCAAAAAGCCGTCTGAATTATCAGACGGTTTTTACTTTTAGCGCATCCACAATCAACTTAAACACATTTGAATGCCCGCGGCGGCTGGGGTAATAGAGGTAAAGCGGATCGTAGTGATGGCGTACTCGGGCAACAGTTCGACCAGTTGTCCCGAATGGAGCGCGTCTGTGGCGATGATATGCGGCAGCCAAGTGATACCGAGGCCGTCTGAAACGGCTTGCTGACGCAGATGATTGTTGATAGAAAACTGCGATTTGGGCGTGAACGTAATCAGCTCTTTTTTTGTATTTGAATTCCCATTGAATTTCCGCGCCGTGTTCGGCGGAGAGCTTCGCGCCGATAAGGCGGTGCTGCTGCAAATCATCAATATTTTTTTCGGCGAACCGTATTGCGCCAAATAATCGGGTGAGGCGACCAACGCCATTTTGAACGGCTCAGAAATCGGTACGGCAATCATCTCTTTCGCTACCTTGTTACCCTAACCGAACGCCCATATCAAATCCTTCTTTCACAATATCTGCCCAACGATCGTCCACCACGATTTCCAAGCGGATTTTCGGGTATTGGTTCAAAATCGGCTTTAATTTTTGGATACAACACGGCTTCCGCTGCCATTGCAGGGGCATTGATGCGAATCAATCCTGATGGCGTATTCAAAAAAATCATTTAATGCATCGACTTCTTGGTTTATGGCTTGATAAAGTGGGGAAAGTTGGTCGAAAAAGCTGCTGCCCGGCTTCGGTCAGCGACACATTGCGTGTAGTGCGGTTGAACAGACGCAGGTTCAGCCGTGTTTCTAAATTTTTTTCATGCTGTGGCTCAACGCCGAAGAAGAAATCCCCAAAAAGCTGTCCCGCTTTTTACAAAAACTCTGTGTTTGCGCCAAGGTCAAAAAAATAATTCAGTTCGTTAAAGTTCTGCATTTTTCTCTTTAAACTCTTTTTATTAGTGAATTTAATTCATTACATCATAAAACCAAACCCTATTTATCTCAATAAAAACAAATCATAAAATAACCGCACTTTCATGAGAGTAAACAGAAGACAATATCCGTAAACATCACATCCTTTTTTTATAAATTATTTATTCTAGGAGTAAAAATGAACATTTTATTATTAAACGGTGGTAAAGAATTCGGCCATTCGCATGGTGAGTTAAACAACACGCTTCACAAAAAAGCAAAAGAAGTTTTGACCGCACTTGGACACAATGTAAAAGAAACTGTGATTGATGCTGGCTATGATGTTGAGGCAGAAATCGAAAAATTCTTGTGGATGGATGCTGTGATTTGGCAAATGCCCAGTTGGTGGATGCATGAACCTTGGACAGTGAAAAAATACATAGATGAAGTATTTATCGCCGGACACGGAAAACTTTATCAAAATGACGGCCGCCATCGTGTCAGCCCGACCGAAGGATTTGGCACAGGTGGTTTGCTGCATGGCAAAAAACACATGCTTTCGGTTACTTGGAATGCTCCGATTGAAGCATTCACCCGTGAAGGCGATTTTTTTGAAGGAAAAGGAGTGGATGACTTGTACATGCACTTTCATAAACTCAACGAATTCCTCGGTATGAGCCGTCTACCGACATTTACATGTAACGATGTAGTTAAAAATCCACAAGTAGAACAATACTTAGCAGACTATCAAGTACACTTGAAAAAAAGTGTTCGGTTAATGATAAAACATCAACTTGAAGCGGTGGACTTTTGCCCTCAGCGATGAAGACAAAGCCGAAATTGCCAAACTGGACGGCACGTTCGCCGCCATCGTCAATCACGACACGGTGGATAATTTGAAGCGCATCTCCGCGTGGAAAAATGGGTGCGCAAGTGTAGCGAGAGTAGTAGAGAAAATCTAAACGGCTCAAACTGCTTTCTTGTTTTCATTTTCGTTAAAAGCCCCTTTTCTGGACAACTAGAAAAGGGCTTAATCGCTCAAAGGAGGACATGACATGCAACAACTGCACACTTTGAAAGACATCGAACAGGCCATCGCCACACACCCTTTAGTATCACTGTACATCAAAGCCCCAATCTGCGGTGTTTGTACGGTCGTGGCCGCCCAGCTTGATTCAGCATTGGCGGTGGAAGGAAATGTGTATGCCGTAAAAGCCGATATTGCTGAAATACCCTAAATGGCCGGACGTTTCCATGTGCTGACCGTACCATGGCTGCTGTTTTATCAAGGCAAGGAAGTAGAACGGATGGCCCGCTTCATCCCTCAGGCACAGATGAAGCAGACATTGGCAAAAATGGACAAAAAGTAGCAGAAAGCGAACATCAGTAACCGGTCTATCAATGTTTCAGACGGCTGCGGTCTTGATAATGATGCAAGTGGTCAAGTTTTTAAGATGATTTGCAAAACACTTAAAGAAATTTGACCGCTCTTTTATAGTAAAAAAATCCCTACTGTCTGCTCTAGGGGATTTTTACGTTAAATGATGTAATGTTTATTTCAAACCTTTTTTTAACCAAATCTTCATAACCACCATGGTTGGTTACATTGGTATAGCCTGCATTTTTTTCAACTCAGTGAGTGCGGCTTCAGCACGGCGACCACTACGACAGTAAAGGTTGATCGGTGCATCTTTATCTGAACCAATCGCTTTAACACCTTCAATGATTTTATCGTGAGGAATATTCACCGCATCTTGTAAAATGACCTGCGTTAAACTCCTCGGCTGAACGTACATCAATCCAAACACCTTTTTGCTTTTTTTCCGGTTGTACTGCGCTTTGTTCTGTTTGTGGTGCAGTATTCGCAGAAGCAAAAAGGTACAGCAATCGCTGCCGCAGAAAGTACTGCTGTGAATAATTTTTTTCATCATTCAATCTCCTATTAAATAGAAATAATATATTTACCTAAATAAATTTAGGGGTTATGTAAAACTAATAGTCATCATACGCCTAAATATAAAGATAATAAACTGTAAATGAAGTAAATTTTAAGTAAAATTTTCGTAAAATCTAACCGCACTTTTAAAGAAAAAGCCGTCTGAAAAAAATAACTTTCAGACGGCCTTTTGGAAAGAGAGATGTTAATCGGGGAAAGAACAACCTGCGTGGGCTATAACTTTACAGTCTTTTTGCACCTTCAGCTTTGCATAGTGCTAGAGCTTTAGCTTCTGTTTCCTCCGCTGTAGCTGAAGCAGCCGGAGTCGTTATAAAACCATTACGGCCTAATCTTCCTTCTGCCGCAGCAACGCAGCCATTTTCGAACTTCTGCAAAAGATTTTACAGTCTTTACTACCACTTTCTTGTCTACAAGATTTTTAGTGCTACTCGTGCTGCTTCAGATTGTGAATTCTGATTTATAGCACCAGTAAGGATAGCTTTTTTTAGTACTGTAGCTAAAGCTCCAAATTTAGGGAGGATGATTAATTGTAATATGTTCTACGCGTACTTGGGGAGTGTAACCCCCAGCATTTCCACCACAATTTGGATTGTGACCATAAGCACATAAAGCAGAGTTATTCTGCAAAGCGCCTTGAGTCACATCGGCATAGGTATTTAAAGCAGTTAAACCAAACAATACTAGTATTAGTTTTCTCATTGCATATTCCTTTACGATTTTATCGTTTTATCATTTTCTGTTTATTTTGATTGATAATTTGCATTGTCACTTATTTATGATTAACAAACAAGTTTGTCAATTAAAAACACTTTAAAATCTGACCGCACTTTAAAATAAAAAAAGGCCATCTGAAATCTAACATCCAGATGGCCTTTTTCAATTTATTCGATTATTTCTTCACAGGCTCTACTTCACCCACAGCTTTCTGGGATTTTTCATCCATTTCCACTTTAATATTGTGATCCACTACCACATTCATATTAATGGTGATGCCTTCCTTTGTGTATCCAATTGAATGGTTGGTGTGCAAGCTGTAAGTGTAAACATCGCCGCAAAAAAATAAAAAAAGTGCGGTTGAAATTTAAGGTGTTTTATCATTTGTCTTGTCTAATTGCTTATAAAGTTTATATTGCAGATTTTTGTTCAAATTGCGAGCCATAGTCAATCATATTCCACAATTCAAACATATTTTCTTGGTGCGTATAATTTAACGTTATCGGATTATTGGTTCGATTGGTTGGATTAAATCCGCTAATACTCGCACGCAATGTCATTTGTCCTTTTCGGATCGAGCGTCACCGCTGCATGGGAATTTTTGCAGTTCCATTTCTTTTAATAAATCCACCAAGATATTTTTCTGTCCAACCACCTTTTTTTCAACCCTTTTCACCATTTCATCGGTTAATTTGATGGACACATTTCCCACTTGTTCCAATGTACCATTACAAATCAAACATTCCTTGTGACCAAGCCAAAATGGCAGGGTCGCATTGGCGCGGCCGGTTAAGGTTACTTGGTTATATTGTGCCAAGGCTAACACTTGGGCTAAATCAATATTGGTAAAAAGAAAGCGTCGCCATTTTTACTTTGTGGAAAACTGAGCTGAGGCACCGTCAATACGCCATCAAATAAGGAAAGTTTCACATTTCTCAAAAGTAAGCGGATTTTTTTCATGGTATTCGGATAACGCCCAAACAAATCCAATTCCCCATTTGCGACGGAAAGTGCACCATAGCGAATATTGTGAGTCGAAATATGGATTGGTTTGCTCGAAGACACTTGCAATACCGAGTTTTCATAATTCATCGGGAAGCGAATGTTCAAGCCATAAATCTCGCCATCTGGCATAGTGATTTTGCCATTTTTAAGATTCAGCTCTCCCCCATTTTCACACCATTGGTATTAATCACGAATTCGCTCTGTCCTTTTATACTTCCCTCATGAATTAACCAGTTCCATTTTTGTGGGAAGAGTGATTGGAACACTTTTGCGGATTGTTCTTTCCAGCTAACTTCACCTGAAAGTACACTATTTTGATATACACCCAAAACATCTAAAGGCCCAAGCGAACCCGCCTTTAAATCACCTGCGAAAATTGAAGTTACTGATACTCTTACCATCAATACCTAAAACCAAAAAAACAGGCGAAACAAAAACGACCGCCATAAGCCAGTTCAATCCAATCTGTTTTTCGCTTGCAACAAACCTCTAATATGCTCTTCTTCATAATCCCAGCGGAATCGATCTTTAAGCTCCAATGAAAGTGGTGCCATTTTTACCTCTTTCATTTTGACTTCTTTGGAGTGAGCAGAAAGTTGATTTAATTCAATATGATCGGCTTCCCAAAATCCTTTCCCTTCCATTTTGACTGGCGTATTTAAAGATTTCCAGTTTGCACTGCCATTAATAATCCAATCCCAACGGTTTGTCGCTTGTTTTTCTACAGACTGCAACTTATGTTCTTCATCTCGGAAGTCAAACACGGTTTTAATACCTGCAATAAACTCGTGGGCGTTTCCGTCTAATTTTAGATTGAGGTTTTTCAAACTGCGGAGTTGTGCCATTCAACGTTGCCTGCAAACGCCCTTCTAAGCCATAACGACCGATAATAATGTCATCTAACGGTAAACGAACATGTAATTTGGTATCTGGTTGCACAGTATCCATTTTAAAGACCGACCCCGGATAAAAATACACCACTGGATGGGTGAAGAGCCCGCCGAGATGATAGGTTAAATTGGTTTGTGCCACAGTAGCGTTATAACGTAAATCCCCGCGTGTTTTCAGCTCAAAATCCAATTCGTTATTGTCATCGCCACCGCCGATTTCACCATTTTTTTGCCTGAAATCACAATCTCCCCTTTGCCCATTTCACCAAAGGTTTGCAAGATCACGTTCATATCAATGCTTAATGGCAACAAGCCTTCTGCCGCACGGTGAATAGATAACCCAAGGAAGCCTTTAATCGGTTGATAGCTATCGAAGGTCCAATAAAATTTCCCCCACGAAATATCCAAGCCATCTTTGGTGAACACGAAAAGGCACATCTAACAGAGGAGAATTAGCCGTTAAATCTTGAGCATTTAACTGGCCATCCGCCCCTTGCCACGACACTTTTTGCCTCGCCTTTTTGTGACGGCTAGTTCTGAGTTATTCCAGTTGAGTAAGACATTGCCTTGTTGAGGCAGTTGAGAAAGATCAGGATCAAAAATTCGCAGAGAAATGAAGATTGTAGGTTTTATCTTCCGCTTGTTTAATGTCGGTACTGCCCGCCCATTGGAAAAATGCCATCTTGTGGCGTGACAGTCGATTGATGATGCAGCTCAAGCCCGTCATTATTGGCTTGAGCTTCGAGTGCTAATTGGTTGCCGTTATAGTTTGCGTCTAACGCCCAATCAGCCGATAAGAAAGGTTTTAAAAGCCCTTTGTGTCAAGGCTTCGGCATTCATTAATTGAAAGTGTTTAACGTTGACATGAGAAATAGGCAATGCTGCCCAAAGTGCGGTCAAATTTGGCGGTGTTTTTTCAGCATTATCACTGGGTAAATGGGTTAAACAATCATAATTCAAGCTAGCCTTTTCAACATCAAGACTATGCGTATTCCACCAAGTCACCTGAGTATTATTCAGGTTCACTAGCGTACATTGGTCAGTTTTTCACTTTTTAGCTCTGGCAGTGTTAAACCTGTGGTTTCCCATTGCCAGTCATCGGCTAATTCAATGTGATAATGCGGTGCTAAAAAAATGATTGGTAAGTTGTGCTACACGTTTCGGGGTCGCAAAAAAACGCGTAATAAGCCAATGCTTATTACGATCAATAGCAACAAAATAATCAACGCCCACAGGCAACGCTTTCGCATAGTTTCCCCAATTACGCGATTAATCAATAAATAGAGGCGTATTCTATCCTATCTCGCCCCAAATAGCTCAACCAACTTATCCCCAAAGAAATAAAACACTAATCCAAAGGCGATAATAATTAATCCGATGAGTTTTGTGATATTTACTTCTCGGATCGGCATACCAATAAGACCAAAATGATCGATGGTTGTTGCCGTAATTAATTGTCCGACGATGATAAAAAATAACATCGCAGTAATGCCTAATTTAGGTGCAAGCAAAACGGTTGTGAACACGACAACTGCGCCGAGTACCCCACCAATTAATTTCCACCAAGGTTGTGATGGGATCGTGGATAGATTGCCCCATAAATCAGTTTTTAGCCAAAGCGATAAAAAAAGAGAAAAAAATCGTGCCTACCGCAAAAGAAATAAAGGTAGCAATTACCGCTTCGCCACTCATGGCTTTCGCCAATTGCGTATTAATCGCTGATTGCGTCGCGAGTGCTACGCCTGCCGCTAAAGCGACAATGAGATAAACAAAAAACATCGAAACTCCCAACATAAAATTTAGTTTATTTTAACCTTTTCTAATTTACCGTGAAATGCTTTCTATTCGGCAAAAATCGGCCCCAAAATCAACCGCACTTTGTACTTAATTCACAAATACCTCAAAAAGTTGTAAGTCATCTTACCTGTTTATTTGATCTCGATCACTATTTGACTATTCTTTATTTGACGCTAATCTTCAAATCCATACACTAAACTCCATTCGGAGCAATCGTTTGCGCAGTGCGTATTGAAAGCAAAATAGACTGATTTTATCAACTCAATGGGAGGAATATCCATGACCCACATTATCGTTGCAACGCACGGTAAGTTTTCTGAAGAAATCGTCAATTCCGCCGCTATGGTGTATGGCGAAGATGAAAACTGCCATGTCGTGACTTTCTTACCAGGGGAAGGTGGTGAGCATTTAATCGAGAAATACAATGCGATTATTGCCACGCTGCCTGAAAATGAACCGGTGCTCTTTCTGGTCGATTTATTTGGTGGTAGCCCATACAACGCGGCAAGCCGAGTCGCCAGTGAAAGGGATAATACCGATATCGTCACCGGCATTAATCTACCGATGTTGCTAGAAGTGCTTGATGCCAAAGATGGCGCCAGCTTAGATGAATTGGTAGAAACCGCGAAAGAAGTCGGGGTCGCTGCTGTGAAATCCTTCCGTCAACCTAAAGAAAGCAAGCCTGCTCCAACGCCCGCTGCTAAGCCAGCTGAAGCACCAAAAACCTCTCCAAATCCAACCGCACTTTCTGGCAATATGAACATTTCCTTATTGCGTATTGATAGCCGTTTAATCCACGGTCAAGTAGCGACCTCTTGGGCGAAAGCAGTGAAATGTGAAGCCATTTTTGCAGTAAATGATGATGTGGCAAATGATGCGCTTCGTCGTGATTTATTACTCCAAATCGCGCCTGAACATTTAAAAGCTTATGTGATTCCAGTAGAAAAAGCCATTAAGGTGTATCACAACCCGAAATATGCAGGTAAAAACATTCTTTGGTTGGTAACCAACCCAACAGACATCCTGCGTTTAATCGAGGGTGGCGTGAAAATTGATAAGGTTAACGTGGGCGGTATGACATTCCGTGAAGGCGATAAGATGCTTTCCCAAGCAGTTGCTGTCAACCCAACTGATGTGGCGGCATTTAAACAGCTTTTAGATAAAGGCGTGGAATTAAAGCTTGCAACAAGTGGCGAGTAGCCCGAAATCAATGCTCACGCACAAAGAGCTTGATGCGATTCAATTTTAATTACGAGGACAATTCATTATGACAACAATGGAAATTATTTTAGTCACGCTCGTTGCCGCCATTTGCGGTATGGGGAGTGTATTGGACGAACGTCAAACTCATCGTCCTTTAGTTGCTTGTACCCTAATCGGCTTAGTATTAGGTGATTTAGAAACCGGTATTATTGTCGGTGGTACCCTTTGAATTAGTGGCATTAGGCTGGATGAACGTGGGTGCGGCAATGGCACCGGATGCAGCATTAGCCAGTGTGATTGCGACTATCCTCGTCATCAAAGGCGGCCAAGATAAAGGGAGCGCATTGGCGATTGCGATTCCAGTGGCCGCGGCAGGTCAAGTATTAACTATCTTCGTACGTACTTTTAACCATCTTCCTTCAACATAAAGCCGATGATTTTTGCCGCAAAAAGCCAACTTCCGCGGTATTGAATTTTGTCACTTTAGTGCTCTTGCATTACAAGCGTTACGTGTGGCAATTCCAACCTTCTTCGTTGCCTTAGTAGCAGGTACAGATACGGTAACTGAAGCATTGAACGCCATTCCAGAAGTCGTCACTCGCGGTTTACAGATCGCCGGTGGCTTTCATCGTAGTCGTAGGTTATGCAATGGTCATCAATATGATGCGTGCAGGTGCATTAATGCCATTCTTCTTCCCTAGGCTTTGTAATCGCCTCTTTTCACCAATTACAACCTTGTAGGTCTCGGTATTTTAGGCACATGCTTAGCGATGATTTACATTCAATTAAACCCACGTTTCCATCAATCTACTGCACCACAAGCAGTTGCAAAACGTGAATTAGCTGATGATGAACTTGAAGGACTATAAGGAAGAAATTATGACTGAACAAACTAAAAAAATCATTAACAAAAAGGCGATATTCGTAGCACTTACTGGCGTTCAACTTTCTTGCTAGGTTCCTTTCAACTTTGAACGTATGCAAGCAATGGGGTTTCTGTGTATCGATGATCCCAGCCATTAAACGTCTTTACAGCAAAAAAAGAAGATCAAGCGGCAGCATTAAAACGCCATTTAGAATTCTTCAACACCCAACCTTGGGTGGCCTCATCTATCATCGGTGTAACCGCCGCGATGGAACAAGAACGCGCGAATGGCAACGATATTGATGACTCCGCAATCAGCGGGGTGAAAGTCGGTTTAATGGGGACCATTAGCCGGTGTGGGTGACCCAATTTTTCTGGGGGACATTACGTCCTGTATTAGCGGCACTTGGTGCGGGCTTAGCCCTTACCGGTAGCCTTTTAGGGCCATTACTTTTTCTTCATCGGTATCAACCTTTGCCGCGGTTTAACCCGTTGGTATGGCTTTAAATATGGCTATGAAAAAGGTACCACCATCGTTAACGACATGGGCGGCGGCCGCTTACAAAAATTGACGCAGGGGGCGTCTATCCTCGGTCTCTTTGTCATGGGCTCACTGGTATCGAAATGGACGAGTATTAATATTCCATTAGAACTTTCCCGCTATAAAAAAACCAAATGGGCGAAGAAGTGGTGACCACCGTACAAAAGCGTGTTAAACGATCTTCTCCCTGGCCTTGCGGCATTAGGTTTAACCTTCTTATGTATGTATTTATTACGTAAAAAAATCAACGCCATGTACATCATCTTCGCCTTATTCGGCGTGGGTATTTTAGGCTATCATTTTGGTGTATTAGCGTAATATATTATGATATTGCCTTCCCTCTTTCACTTGAGGGAAGGCAAATTTTTTTAGCATGACATATAAATCCTATGAACCTGAAAGATCTCATCAAGCCACCACCGGCTGAAGGCTATATCAAAAAAATTCATCCAATTTAGTGACCGCACTTTTTTTATTCTGGCGGGCATGCTTTATTATCCCACTAACGGCTACGGTGCCATCATCGCATTTAATTGCGGCGCTGATTGTGTTAATCGGTCAAAAAAATGCTGATTGCTCAAACCAATAAAGATTTCACTGAAATGCAGTTAGCCGAGAAGCAATTCCAAGAAACCCAAAACAGTGATTATCTCCGCTTTATTGAAGCTCGAGCCACCCAAATGTTGCGCGACAACAAAGTCCTTTCCGAAAAAAAGGCAAAAAAAGAGTTAGAGAGATTACTGTCTGTCGTCAAAAACACATTTAAAGGTATAATACTGCCAAATTTATATTTGGAAAATATCCTTTAAAGATGAGACATACAAAAGAAACTCATTACTCTTGCGGGAATTGCCGCATTTGTCACCTATTGGTTTTATCTGCCAACTTATCCGGTATATCCGAAGAGTGATCATTATGATCCTGATACACAAACTTTCTATAATGCAGAACCTCAACGCGCACCAATAAATGTTGCAAGTGCACTTTTGGGAAATGACATTTCATGAAAAAGATTTTTCACCCCAAAAAAACCATTGCCCAACGGTCAAACCAAATTGGACCGAGTTATTAGCGCCAGCTGAACAGAGTCGCTTTATGTGGTTTGGACATTCAACGCTACTTATGCGTATTGGCAATCAAACCATCATTACCGATCCACTTTTTTTGGAAATAGTGCGTCTCCAGTGCCAATAATGATGCACCGTTTTTCAACCACCTGTGGCAGAAATTGAAGAATTACCGCCTATAGATGTCGTGCTGCTTTCACATAGTCATTACGATCACTTAGAACAAGAAAGCATCGAGAAATTAATGAAAACACAAAAGTCATTTTGTGGTTTCTTTTAGGAATGGGCGTAATTTTACAAAAATGGGGAATAGATGCAGCTAGAATTACTGAGTTAGACTGGTGGCAAAGCACTGAACGAAATGGCGTAAAATATACTGCATTACCTGCAAGACATGATTCTAGCCGTGGCTTGTTTGATCATAACAAAGCATTATGGTCTGGTTTTTTAATAGAGCATAAGCGCGGTCAAAATGAAGAACGTTTTTACTTCCATGGTGATTCCGCCCAAGGCAAACATTTTGATGAAATTGCCAGCCGTGTTGGCAAAATTGATATTGCGTTTATCGAGAACGGACAATATGACGAAAGATGGCCCAATAACCATCTTTTTCCCTGAGCAAAACCGCACAACTTGCGGCAAAAACTACAACCAACAAGATTTATGCCCATTCACTGGGGCGCTTATCCCCTTGCCTTGCATACGTGGAATGAGCCTGTGCTTAAAAGCGTACCAATGGCAAGAACACTGGGAGTGAATACACTTACGCCATTGTTAGGACAAGTATTTGACGTAAATACAAAAACAGAAGATTGGTTTACCCAAGAATAATCATAACTTTTGGCTATATGAAATAAGCTTTTTCTTCTTTTTTTCTTATTTAAGTTAGAAAGGTATTATCAAGCGGAAATTTATGATTTATCCCTTAGGAGTAGTTTATGTCTCAATTTAAAATTCACACCATTGAATCAGCACCTGAAGCGGCACAAGAAGCCTTAAAAAGCCGTACAAAATGCCAATGGTTTTTATTCCAAATTTAATTGGTGTTCTCGCGAAATGCCCCTACTGCACTTGAAACTTATCGCACGGTGGGCGGTATTAATGGTCGTAACAGCCTAACCGCAACAGAACGCGAAGTGGTGCAAATTACTGCTGCCGTAGTCAATGGATGTGGTTTCTGTGTAGCTGGCCACACGAAGATCGCTTTAAAAAGTGTTAAAACTTGAAGAAGAGCTTGTAAAACCAAATTCGTGCAACTGCTCGTATTGAAAGTGATAAAAAAACTGGATACTTTAGCGCGTTTCACCCTTGCCGTTATTTTTGCAAAAAGCAAAAATTAACTGAAGCACAGCTAAAAGCGTTCTTTGATGCAGGTTATACCCAAGAAAATGCCATTGATGTGATTTTAGGTGTCAGCCTCGCCACATTATGCAACTATGTGAACAACATCGCTGAAACCCCAATCAACCCTGAATTACAGGCATTTGCATAATCAAAGCCAATATAAAAAGTGCGGTCAAAAAAATGACCGCACTTTTTTTATTCCTTCACAAATTGTTTAATTTGATCTGAATTCAAATGACCTGGCTGTGCTTTTGATAAGATTTAAATCCTTATCCAAGAGCAAATTAAACGGATAGCCTAATACATTAGCACGTTTAATAATTTCCCCATTTTCATCCAATAATACAGTGATATTTTTTTATAGTCCAGCCCTTTATACCAATTGATAAATTTTTTTGGCTATTTTGTTCGTTCTTTTGTCCAGGGTGAGGCAATCGTAATCACATTAAAAATCAAGATTTTTGTTCTGCACTAAGATCATCAATTTCCGCTAAACCAGCTAAGCAAATTGGACACCAGGATGCCCACATTTTTGATATAAAGCGGTTTGCCTTGATATTGTGATAAAGAGACGGTTTGATTATCCAACGTCTTTCAAGGGGATATCCGCCAAAGACACCTTCTCTTGTGCAAAAACTCAATGGACTCAAAAAAACAATAAAAAGTGCGGTCAATATTTTTTTCTCATTTTTTTCCTCTTATTTCACAAAAGGGAATCAAATCGCCATAGCCTTGTTTTTTTCCATTTCATCTAATGGAATAAACTTAATCGATGCACTGTTGATGCAATAACGCAAAACCACCTTTATCGCGTGGACCATCATCAAACACATGGCCTAAATGGGCATGACCACTGCGACTTAACACCTCAATACGAGTCATATTAAAGCTATTATCTCTTTGATACTCCGCCACTTCAGCGGCAATCGGTTTGGTAAAACTTGGCCAACCACAACCGGATTCAAACTTATCTTTGGAAGAAAAATAACGGTTCTCCCGTGGTGATATCCACATAAATACCTGGGGCGAAATTGTCCCAATATTCGTTACTAAAAAGAGCGTTCGGTATGTTTGCCTTGCGTCACGTCATATTGAAGTGCGGTCAATTTTTTTGCTTTAATTCTGCATCACTTGGTTTTGGGTATTTTTTTATCATCAATTAATGGCTCATCGGCTTTTTTTGATGTCGATATGACAATAGCCATTCGGGTTTTTTTCTTGAGATAATCCTGATGATACTCTTCCGCCTCTACATAATTTTTTTCAGCGGTTCCACTTCAATTTGAATCGGTTCTTGATATTTACTTTGTAAAGTTTTTCAATGCCGCCTCAATAACCGCTTTATCTTGTTCATTTTGATAATAAATGCCGGTGCGATACTGTCTGCCACGATCATTGCCTTGCTTGTTAATACTGGTTGGGATCGATAACACGGAAATAATATTGCAACAATTTATCTAGCGAAATTTTATTTGGATCGTAAGTCACTTTCACGGTTTCAGCATGATCTGTCGCGTGCAATAATTGATAGTTCGTGGTATCGCCTTTTCCATTGGCATAGCCCGAAACGGCATCAGTCACGCCTTGAATGCGTTCCATATAAGCTTCTAGTCCCCAAAAAGCAACCACCAGCCAGATAAATAATTTGTTGTTCTTGTTTACTTTCCATTGTCATTTTTTTGCTCCTTTGATGAGTCTGGATGATCAGCATACGTTAAACTACTTTTGCAAACCGCCAAAAAAAGTGCGGTCAATATGAGAAATGTTTTTTTGTATATTTCATTTTCTTTCCTTATTATAGAATAATATCTTCAGGTTACATTTCATTAGACGAAGACAAGCCCATTTTCTTACAAAATAAGGCAATTTTTTACCGCACTTTATGCAAGGAACCCTTATGCCAAACATACATCTCCGCAATAATTATCAAAAAGCTGTTGTTTGTATGGTGTTAGCTTACATCAGCATTGCCTTAATGGGCGTATTTGTAAAATACGCCTCTGATGAATTACCGTCCAGCGAAATTTTATTTTCCCGTTTTTTTATTGGTTTTGTGTTTCTCCTGCCCTTTTTAATTAAAGATGGAGATTTCAAAGTTGATATGTCGCAATGGAAGTTTCTCGTTTTGCGTAATCTCGCCGGCATTGCCAGTATGTTGCTAACCTTCTACGCGATTAAATATTTACCGATTTCCATTGCGATTTTATTGATGAATACGTCCGCACTTTTTGTGCCTTTATTGCTGTTTTTCTTTAAAGTCAGAACACCATTAAAAGTATTGGCTTGCAGTTTTATGGGATTTGTCGGTGTATCCATCATTATGCTGACCAATGGCTCAATGAATATCAACCCCAATCCATGTAGGCTATGCGTTAGGGTGCTGCTGTGCTAGCAGCCATGGCATTTATCAGTTTACAAGAGCTCAATAAACACAACTCACCTAAAAAAATATCGTGTTTTACTTTCACTTATTAGGCTCGATTTTTGTTGCCGCTCTTTTTCATCGCACAGTGGAAAATGCCGACATTACATGGATTCACATTACTGCTTTTAGTGGGTGGATTCGGTCTTATTTTCCAATTATTACTCACTCGCGCCTTTAAATACGCCCCTGCCAATGTCATTACGCCTTTTGCTTTTTACTGGCGTCATTTTCTCCAGCATCTGTGACTGGCTCTTCTGGGATAACGTACCAAGCCTAAATTTCTGGATTGGTTCATTAGTCATCATTATCGCTGTCAGCTTGCTTGCTAGAATGCGGGCAAAAATAGAGAAGTCCGACCAAATAGATAAAAGTATAACTATTCTCAATAACATTATTTTAATGTATAATCCAAACGCTTTTTTTATTATTGAGACACATCATGAAAAAAATTATTCAAAAGCTACTTTAACTTCCGCATTATTAATGGCGTCAGCATTCGCTAGCGCAGTGACAGTTAAAGACGCCAAAGGCGAATTCACCCTTGATAAAAACCCCAAGCCGTGTTGTGGCATTGGAATATTCTTTTGTGGATGCGTTAGCCCAAGTCGGTGTTAGCCCAGTGGGTGTGGCTGACGATAACAAAGTCGATCGTATTTTGCCGCAAGTGCGCGAAAAAATTGCTGCATGGCAATCCGTTGGTACGCGTTCTCAACCGAGTCTTGAAGTGATTGCTTCTCTCAAACCCGATTTAATTATTGCCGATCCATCTCGCCATACTGCAGTATTTGAAGAATTGAAAAAAATTGCACCAACGGTGATGTTTGATTCCCGTCATGAAAGCTACCAAGAAAATCTTGAAACTGCGCAGAAAATTGGTGATTTAGTGGGTAAAAGCGCTGAAATGAAAGCGAAGATCAATGAACATAATGATTACATTGCCAACATTGCAAAAAATCTAGGTGTACAAGGCAAAAAAGCCTCATTTGGTACTTCCCGAGAAGATAAATTTAATATCCAAAATGACAATGGCTATGTGGGTAGTTTCTTAACGACATTAGGTTTTGCCCCAACTAAACTCAATAGTGATCAAGCTTTCGTAGAAATCAACCTTGAACAATTAGTAATGGAAAAACCAGAATACTTGTTCATCGCCCATTATCGTGATGAAAGTATTGCGCGCAAATGGGAAGCTGAGCCACTTTGGAAAGCCATTCCCTGCCGTAAAAGCAAACCATGTTTACAGCGTTGACGCCGACATGTGGGCTCGTGGTCGTGGCTTAGAAGCGAGCAAAATTATGGCAAAACAAATTGAAGGTTTCGTGAAACAAAAATAATGATGAAGTCTACTTTCCGTTGGGGACTTCCCCTTATCATTCTGGCTTTCCTATTATGGGGAAGCCTGTTTTTGTATTATCCCATCGAAATTCGACCGCTTGCAGCTTTACAAGCGTTCCTCCCCGATGGCGATGAAATTGCCAAAATTACGGTAACCGATTTACGCTTACCGCGCGCATTAGTTGGCATGATTTTTAGGGTGCCAATCTTGCGGTGGCGGGGGCGTTGTTACAAACCATTACGCGCAATCCACTAGCCTCGCCTACGCTACTCAGCGTGAACTCAGGAGCCAGTCTTGCCATGGTAACCGCCAGTGCGTTTAGCCCCTTGATTCTTTCTGGTTATAGCATTGCCTTAGTTGCCAGTATCGGTGGCGGTCTGAGTTGGTTTGTAGTGATGCTGATTAGCAACGGATGGAAAGATAACAGTGGGGATCGTAGCCGAGTGATTTTAGCGGGGATTGCCGTATCACTACTTTGTGCAGCGCTCACGAAATTGGTGCTCATTATCGCGGAAGATCATGCCTTCGGTATTATGAGTTGGCTAGCTGGCGGCATTGCACATGCTCGTTGGAATGAATTATTGACGTTATTTCCGTTCTTTATTTTGACCGCACTTTTCTGCCTGCTTTTTGCCAGTCGTTTGAATTTACTCAATTTAAGCGATGAATCCGCTCGTTCCCTAGGCATCAATCTCTTCCGTTTACGTTGGTACGCTAACATCATGGCGTTATTGATTGTGGGCTCAAGCGTGAGTGTTGCTGGCCCAGTTGCCTTTATTGGCTTACTCGTGCCCCACCTTGCCCGCTATTGGATTGGTTATGACTTGCGAAAATCGCTCCCTATGGCGATGTTACTCGGTGCAATTTTAATGCTCGCTGCAGATACCATTGCCCGCGCGGTGAACTTTCCCTAGCGAAGTGCCTGCTGGTGCGGTGCTTGCCTTAATCGGTGCCCCAGTCTTTGTATTATTTGCCAGAGGAAGACACTAATGCGAACCTCTCATGTATCTTTTCGCGCTATCGGCTTTTATGTCATCACGCTCAGTATGATGGTACTACTCTTTGGATTGAGTATTCGCCTTGGCACTTATACGCTTTCCTTTGAGGAAATTTGGGCGGCCTTTCAGCCTGATGATAAAAAAACTATTTTACCTTGATGGAATATCGTCTCCCCGTGCAGTGTTAGCGATTTTTATTAGGCGGAGCCTTAGCAATTTCTGGTGTGTTAGTGCAAAGCGTGGTGCGCAATCCACTTGCCTCTCCCGACATTTTAGGGATTAACAACGCGGCTGGGTTGGTTGCTGTTTCGGTATTGATGTTCTTGCCAAACTTAGCATTTTACTGGATGCCAATTTTTGCCTTTTTAGGCGGCGTGCTCTCTTTTGTCATTTTATGGATCGTGTGCGGTTTTAACTTCCGCCCTATCAAAATGGCAATCATTGAGGGTCGCACTTTCCGCATTATGGGCAGCCATTAGTCATTATCTGATGCTTACCAATCCGGTCGAGATCAACACGGCTATGTTATGGCTCACAGGAAGCCTGTGGGGGCGCAGCTGGTCTTATTTGAATGTGGTATTGCCATGGTTAGTGGTATTGCTGCCCTTACCATTTATTTTTCTGTCGCGATCTCGATACCCTTGGTTTAGGTGAAAAACAAAGCCTCCACCCTGGGCGTAACCGTAAATAAAGTGCAAATTAGCGTTTTAGTGTTAGCGGTAGCTCTTTCCACTACAGCTGTGGCAATTTGTGGTCCGATTGCCTTTTTTAGGCTTGGTTGCGCCGCATCTTGCCCGTCGTTTAGTCGGTGGCAGACATCGCACCCTATTACCGGCAGCCTTGATTATTGGCGCCCTCTTATTACAACTTTCGGATATTTTTGGCGCGGGTGATTGACCCACCAACTGAACTACCAGCGGGTATTCTGACCGCGATTATCGGTGCGCCATATTTCTTCTACTTATTGATGAGAACTAAATAATGAGCATTGAAATCAATAATTTATCTTTAGGTTATCAAGATAAACTCGTGGTTAAAAAAATCTGTCGCTAAAATTCCCGAGAAATAAAGTGATTGCATTAATCGGCCCAAATGGTTGCGGTAAATCCACCACATTAAAAGCGGTAGCTCGCTTGCTTAAGCCAAAGCAAGGTTCAATCACCCATAAAGGTCAGGATATTTGGCAAAAAAGCCCTAAAGAATATGCCCAAGAATTGGCTTTTTCTCCCGCAGCAACACCTGGTACCCGAAGGGATTAAAGTGCGGGAATTGATCGCCTACGGGCGTTCGCCTTACTTAAATCTCTGGGGCAAACTCAGCCAAAAAGATGAAGAATTGGTTAATTGGGCGATGGCACAAACACAAACTACCGAACTCGCCGAGCAGTTGGTTTCCGATTTATCCGGTGGCCAGCAACAACGGGTATTTTTAGCCATGACTCTTGCGCAAGATGCCGAATTAGTGCTACTCGATGAGCCTACCACTTATCTGGATTTAAACCGCCAAGCTGAACTCATGGGCATGATGCGACAAATGCAACAAAACGGTAAAAACCGTGATTACGGTGTTGCATGATCTCAACCAAGCCTGCCGCTATTGCGATTACTTAATCGTCATGAAAAAAGGTGCCTTAATGGCACAAGGCACACCTGATGAAGTGATGACCGAAGAGTTACTTAAGGATGTGTTTGATTTGGATGTCATCATTCATCGTGATCCTATCAGCAACACACCGATGTTTATTTTTGAAATAACTTTCAATCACTTCTCTAAATATCAAATAGGCGTTTTATTTTACTAAAACGCCTATTTTTTTCACCTAAAACATCCGCTGTTATACATAACTAATATTTTTTATCGCCCAACTTGAGGTCAGACCACTTTACGAAACTTACACTTTCTTTACATTGTCATAAATATGGAGTCCACAATAAATAATTATAATTAAACATAGTAGAAGTTAATATGAAGTCTCTATCCCATGTCTTTAAGGCTGTGCTATTAGTAGGTGTCAGTACCTCAGTAGTACAGGTTGCCTATGCCCAAAATTCCTCTATTGATACCGAACGAGAAAATATCATCATTTTCTCTCGTCAAGGAGAGGCTCAATTAAATCAAGCTATTCCAAAACTTGAGGCCTTATTTAAGAGGACACACGATATTAAAGTGCGCGATGATTTAATTACACTCTATCTGAGGACGAATCAATCCGCTAAAGCACTTTCACTTTGCGAAAGCTGCGCACCAGCGCAATTTTCTCAAAATGAACTGGAAAATTTAGGCAAAGCCGCTCGAAATGAAAAACAATACGACCGTGCCGTTGCATTCTATTCCCAATTGCAAAAGCAATTCCCTGATAATCCAAATGGATGGCTTGGTGGCGCATTAGCCTCCACTGAAACCAAAAACTACAATGCGGCAAAAAATGCACTGAATGTTTATAAGAAACGTTTTGGACAAGATAATGCTTATCTTGATGCGGAAAGTTATTTGCTTGATTTCACCGAACCCGACATGGCTAAACTTGGCCGTTGGCAACGTCAGTTAGAACAAAATCCGAAAAATATCACCTTAATGAGAGAGTTGTATCGTTTAGCATCGAAATACAACCTTCAACCATTACAAGAGAAACTACAAAAAGCCTATCCTGATCAATTCAATCAAAAAGATATGATGTGGTTTGAGCATGGTAAGACGATTACCTCCTCAAAAATGCGACAACACCTACACAACAAGAAAAAAATCATTTGAAGAATTGACCGCACTTTTTGGACAAAATTAATCCTGAGCATCCTCTGTATCAACAAGCATTGCAAGATCGTTTTTGTGATGGGTGTTCGCTTGAATAAATTTGATGAAATAGAAGACGACTTCAATACATTACAGGCTCAATCTAATGTGCCTGGCGTATTTAGAAGAAGCCTTTTGGTGATTATTGGGCTGCAAAAGGCTCACCACACAAAAGCATTAGCAGATTTATCAAGCAATTGAACAACAAGCCTTACACTAATAAACTCGCTGTGAGCGATGGTTTACTTCATAAACTCTCTCTCACTGCAAGCGATGCGGGCAAATTTGAATTGGCGCAACAATATTTAGAGCGTATGAATTCAAATGTTTATATCAATGACTATACCCGAACATCAAAAAAATTCTGAATCCAGGCTACGATTCTCGCTATTTTTGGTTTAGCTCGTTTAGCGTTATGGCGCGGTAACAGCAAATTAGCTCAGCAACTTATTGATGATCGTCTATTTAACAAAACGCCTGGTGATCCATGGGTTATGTTGCAAAAAGCAGAACTTGAGCGGAATCGTGGCAACTATGATGATGCTAAATTATGGGCGGAAAAAGCCGGTTATTTTTTTGAGTAAAAATGATCAGCAAGAAGCTCGTAATAACCTGGCTGAAACCGCCTTAAGTCAAAAATGATTTACCAACAGTTTCAAAAAAACGATTGATGCAATGAATGAAGAACAACGTCAGTCAGCGCAATCCCTTATTAAGCATTATGAACAAGCTCGTTCTGGCAAAATTGTAGGGAGTGTCGGCTTACAGCATCGCACCTCACCAATAAGTTATAGCAATGAAAGTAGCCAAGATTATACGATTTACACACCGAAAACAGCAAATGGTCACGATCTCTACGTTCATTACTTAGAAACTCGCTCCCTTATGACAAAGAAAGTCTTATTTCGCGTCGAATCGGTGTAGGCACTGAACTCAATTTCTATCCACTCCAAGTAAAAATGGAAGGTGGGAAAGGCATTAAGCTTAATGATAAAGCCTATTTCTCTACAGAGGCAAATTATACCCTCAACCAACACTGGTCATTTAATTTAGATGCCAATATTAATGGTAGTGGCACTCCAGTTAAAGCCATCAATAAAGGGGTGTATACCAAAGATATTGGTTTCTCTACCACGTATTCCTATTCCGATATTTTCCAAGCTGGACTAGGTGGTGGCGTCATGAAATTTGATGACGGCAACTTAAGAAAAAGAAGCCAATTTCTGGTTGAATCTCAATACATTTAAACATGACCGTTGGGCGCTAACCAACAATTTCAGAGTCGATTACAGCAAAAATAAAACCATTGATTCTGCTGAATATTACAACCCATCAAAAGCGACAAGCTTGGAATTCGGTGCGGATTTAAGTTACTACCAACCACTTAATTATGGCTTAGTCTTAAATCATCACCTGAAAGCCAGCGTGAGTGCTTATAAACAGGCAGAACTCAGTCGAGAAAAAAATGTGGTCGATAAGTTACGGACATCAATGGCGTGTTGGGTAAAAAAATTTGGCGTGTCTTATGAAATTGGTCGTAAAAAAAGAATATTTACGACGGCAGTGCTGAATTCAACAATTTCGGAAATTTAAACTTTTCTATTTATTATTAAATACTTAAGCGGTATAACCTTATGAGATCTCTAAAACATTTTTGCAAAGAAATCATTATTTGCATGCTTTTCCCTTTTTTTCGGCTTTTTGCCTTTGCGCAAGATCGTTATGGCGTATTAGCTTATCACTCTGTGGTAGATGAAAGTGCGGCTGAAAATCAAAAACAGTATTTTTCCTCAAACGATTTCTGCCCAAATGTTAATTAAACATTTTAATTGGCTAAAAGAAAAACGGATACAATGTGATCAGTTGGCAGCAAGTTATCGATGCTGAAAATGGTAAAGGCACATTACCTGATAATGCGGTGTTGCTAAGCTTCGATGATGGCTATGAGACTATGTATAACGTGGTCTTCCCTCTATTAAAGGCTTATAACTACCCCTGCTGTTTTTTTGCGCCCAGTGACAGGCTGGTTAGATACGCCGGCAGATCAAAAAAAGATCGCTTATGCCGATAAAATGCTAGATCGTTCCGTTTTTTTGCTACCTGGGTCACAAGTGAAAGAAATGGAACAGAGTGGGCTCGTTGAAGTTGCCTCACATACCCATAATCTTCATAACGGTATAAATGCCAACCCATCTGGTGGTCAATTACCCTCAGTGATTGCACCTGAATATAAAAACGGAAAATATGAAACTGAAGATGCCTACAAAAACAGATTGAAATCTGATTTCACTCGTTCTGTTCAAACCTTAGTCAATCATGTCGGTAAGAAACCACGTGTAATGGTGTGGCCTTATGGACAATTTAATGATGTTGCTGTGCAACTTGCACGACAAGCAGGAATGCCACACTATTTCTCATTAGGTGAAAAAATCATCAATAAAGTGGGCGATAAACATATTGGACGCTTATTACTTAATGCAGAAACCGATCTAAATACCGTTAAAAACTATCTTGATGGCATTGATGAAAGCAAACAAATTCAACGAGTACTGCATGTCGATTTAGATTATGTCTATGATGCGGATAAAGCTCAGCAAGCCAAAAACCTTGATAAGTTAATCGACCGCATCTATCGCTATGGTGTGACGACAGTTTATCTTCAAGCCTTCTCTGATCCCGACGGAGATGGTGTAGCGGATGCCTTGTATTTCCCAAATAAATACCTTCCTGTACGAGATGATATTTTTTTGGCCGAATTGCCTGGCAATTACAAACGCGCGCAGGCGTACAAGTCTACGCTTGATGCCTGTACTCGCCTTTGATTTACGCAAAAAGTGTAAAAAGAGGCGGAATATGTCATTGATAGCCGCACGGGCAAGCCTTCAACAAAGGCTTATTTACGCCTTTCACCTTATAACAAACAGAATGTTGAAATCATTAAATCCATTTATAACGATTTGTCATTCTATGCAAAATTTAATGGCATCTTATTCCACGATGATGCGTTCCTAACCGATTTTGAGGGCGCAGAAGGCAATCATGCTGAAGGCATGGTTAGCCCACAAGCAAAAACAAAAAAACGCAAGATTTAATCCAATTAACCCATCAACTTACCGATGCGTTGAAACCTTATTTCTTGCGTGGTTCATATTCTCTTAAAACGGCTCGTAATCTTTATGCATCAGTGATCACAAATCAAAATGCAGAAGAATGGTTGGCACAAAACTTAAAAAAACGCTCACTGACAATTACGACACGACGGCCATTATGGCGATGCCATACATGGAAAAATGAGCAGCCTATTTCACAAGAAGAAGCCTATCAATGGTTTGCTTCTCTCATTGAAAAATGTGAAAACCCAAGCACCATTAGATAAAGTCTTGTTTGAATTCCAAGCGGTGAATTGGCGAACTCAAAAAAACCAATTCCTGAATCCGAGTTGATTGATTGGATGAAGCTATTGCAAAAAAAATCATATTTATAGCTATGGCTACTATCCGGATAACTTTTTTAACTAATCAACCGGATCTGAACAAAAATGAAACCATATTTTTTTCGGTAAATACTAATGTGGGAAAACCTTAAGGATTGACTATGAACCAACAATTCTTAGAAGCAATTAGTATCTTCGTATTTATGTATCCTGCTGGAATGGCAATATATTGGGTCAGTGCAAGTCTCTGCTATTACCTTTTCATGGAAGGAAAACTAGGACAACCAACTTTCCAACAAATGCCAAAAGAGCGGGTGCCGATGGTCAGCATTATGGTGCCTTGCTATAACGAAGGCGACAACTTAGATGAAGCTATTCCTTACTTGCTTCAACTCAGATATCCAAACTATGAGCTCATCTTTATCAATGATGGGAGTAAAGATAACACTGGCGAAATTATTGAACATTGGGCAAAAGAAGATGAGCGAATCGTAGCTCTTCATCAAGAAAACCAAGGTAAAGCCAGCGCATTGAACCATGGCTTATTGGTCGCTAAAGGGGAATATGTGGCCTGTATTGATGGCGATGCCGTATTAGATTTTGATGCTATCGACTATATGGTGCAATCCCTTGAATTAAACCGCACTTACGGTGCTGTTACAGGCAACCCACGCGTACGTAACCGCAGTACCATCCTAGGGTCGCTTACAAGTGTCTGAGTTTAGCTCCATTATCGGTTTAATCAAACGCGCTCAAAGCCTGATGGGAACCATCTTCACCGTATCAGGCGTATGTTGTCTCTTCCGCAAAGATGTGATGGAAGAAATTGGTGGTTGGAGCACCAATATGATCACCGAAGACATTGATGTCAGTTGGAAAATTCAAACAGCCGGTTACAACATCATGTATGAACCCCGTGCTTTATGTTGGGTATTAATGCCTGAACGTCTTTATGGTTTATACAAACAGCGTTTACGCTGGGCGCAAGGTGGCGCAGAAACCATCATCAAATATTTTCCTCAGGTCTGGCGCTGGAAAAACCGCCGTCTATGGCCAATGTATGCCGAATATTTTGTTACCGCTACTTGGGCAATCTTATTGGTTGCACTGGTTGCGCTTGCACTATACCGCAAGATTACTTTGGGTATAGGCATTCAAAACATGGAATTGTTTGAAACAAATATCTCGATCATGTTTTTTTCCTTCTTCTTACAGTGTCTCTTGAGCTTATACATCGACTCTCGTTATGAAAAAAAGGATTGATCCAATATGGAATTTCTTGCATTTGGTATCCCTACGTTTATTGGTTACTCAATACGGTAACGTTACTCGTTGGAATCCCAAAAGCGATTTTTAGAAACAAGTCCAAATTAGCTGTATGGACAAGCCCTGACAGAGGAGTTTAAATAATGGCAACCGCCACTTTACAACAATTGATGGTTATTAATAAAGGTAGCAGCCTTCCCTTGCTGATTAAAGCCAAAAGCTTTGTACTAGATATAGTCACCTGGGCTTTATGGGCTTATATCATCACTTTTTGTCGCGAGATATGCGGAACGCATCTTCACTAAACCGATTCTGGAAAGTTTCTTTTTCGTTGATGTGATAAGCATAATGTTTTCTGTATCTGCGGTATTGGTTATATTGGCTTATATTTGGTCTATTCTCACCGTAGCAAAAGAATAACTCGCAAAAAACTTAGTATGAAAAACCGCACTTTGTTTTTTAAATCAAAGTGCGGTTATTTTTATGGAGGTTTTAACTCAATAGACCAGAATACATCATCTCTAAACAGACTTTCTTCATTTATCGTAAGCATAATACTCTGTATTAACCCCTGTAATACTGGCTTAATGACTATTCCCCATATCAAAAGATGTCATTCACATAAAAATTGAAGATAAGAAAAACCGCACTTTGATTTAAAAACCAAAGTGCAGCTATTTTTTTAGAGATGTTTAATTAGATACTGTTTATCTAATTAAGCTTTTTGGACCCGCTGCGATAAGTGCTTTACCTTCTGCATTAGTCGCATATTTTTTTCGAAGTTTTTTTCACGAAACGACCTGCAAGATCTTCAGCTTTAGCTTGCCATTGTGCTTTGTCAGCATAAGTATCACGTGGGTCTAAGATCGCTGGATCTACACCTGGTAATGCTTTTGGAATCGCTAAGTTAAAGATTGGTAACTCGCCCATTTCTGCTTTTTCGATAGAACCATCTAGGATTGCATCGATAATACCACGAGTATCTTTGATTGAGATACGTTTACCTGTACCGTTCCAACCAGTATTAACTAAGTAAGCTTCTGCACCAGCAGCTTGCATACGTTTAACTAACACTTGAGCATATTGTGTTGGGTGAAGAGTTAAGAACGCCGCACCGAAACATGCTGAGAAGGTTGGAGTTGGCTCAGTAATACCACGCTCTGTACCAGCTAATTTAGCGGTGAAACCAGATAAGAAGTAGTATTTGGTTTGCTCTGGTGTCAATTTAGACACAGGAGGTAATACACCGAATGCATCCGCAGTTAAGAAAATTACTTTCGTTGCGTGACCAGCACGAGATACTGGTTTAACAATATTATCAATGTGATAAATTGGGTAAGACACACGAGTATTTTCAGTTTTAGAACCATCATCGAAATCAACTGAACCATCAGCACGAACCACTACGTTTTCTAATAACGCATCGCGACGGATTGCACGATAGATATCTGGCTCATTTTCTTCAGAAAGATGGATAGTTTTTCGCGTAGCAACCACCTTCAAAGTTGAAGATACCTACATCATCCCAACCGTGCTCATCGTCACCGATTAATTCACGTTTTTGGATCGGTGGAAAGGGTGGTTTTACCTGTACCTGATAAACCGAAGAACACTGCTACATCACCGTCTTTACCTACGTTAGCAGAACAGTGCATTGCACCTACACCTTTTAAGTGGTAGGAAGTAGTTCATCATTGAGAACATACCTTTCTTCATTTCGCCGCCGTACCAAGTACCACCGATTAATTGGATACGCTCAGTTAAGTTGAATGCAACGAAGTTTTTCAGAGTTCAAACCTTGTTCTTTCCAGTTCGGGTTGGTGCATTTAGAACCATTCATTACCACGAAATCAGGTTTAAAGGTTTTTTTAATTGTTCTTCTGTCGGACGAATGAACATATTTTTTTCACAAAGTGTGCTTGCCATGCTACTTCAGTCACAATACGTACTGCGATACGGTCTTGTTCACTTGCGCCACAGAAACCATCAACCACGAATAAACGTTTACCAGAAAGTTGTTTAGTCACAAGACCTTTCAAGCTTGACCAAGTTTCTTGAGTCATTGGTTTGTTATCGTTTTTTTCGCCACATCAGAAGTCCACCACACAGTATCTTTTGTGGTATCATCTAAAACGATGTATTTATCTTTCGGCGAACGACCGGTAAAGATCCCTGTATCAACAGCCACCGCTCCAGTTGTGGTAAGTGTACCTTTTTTTCAAAAGCCTTCTAAGCCAGGTTTGGTTTCTTCTTCAAAAAGTTGTTCATAGCTTGGGTTATAAACCACTTCTTTTACATCATGAATACCAATGGCTTCAAGTTCTTTAATTACATTTTTTTAATGTCAGTCATAGTTCACCTCTTGATTAAAGTTTAAAAAAATTTTTTTCCTGTGGTTATTGTAGGGGAATTGCCAGAAAAAAATGTTAACTAGATCAAATTTTTTTGAACATTCATTGAAAATTTCTACCTATTTTTTTAGGGTGTTTTTGGGGAGCCAAGATGAAGTGCGGTTGATTTCACCTTTACTTTTTACTATATAGTGATAACCATTCTCAAATTAAGACAGGATAACCATGTTCTCATTTCTGCGTTTACCCTTTTTTTATTTTTTTCCTGCTGATGTGTACGCAAAGCGCGCAAGCAGAACCCAACTTTAAGATTCCTCCTATTCAAGAAAGCATGAAAAAAATGTATCAAATTCAACAAAAAGATTTTTACTTTTTGAAGGCAAGCATTATCGTTTGTTTATTGCTGTTCCACCGAAAACGTCGAAAAAACTGACCGCACTTTATACGCTAGATGGTAACGCTCAATTTCCAATAGCAGTGAATGCTGTCAATCCTAACAAACCTCTCCCCCTTATTGTCGGTATCGGTTATGTATCTGATAAAGCTTACGTCATTGAGGAACGAATGAGAGACTACACTTTTCCGGTAGAAGGCGCTGAATTTGCCAAAGGAGGGAAAGCCGCTGATTTTCTACGTTTTATTCAACAAGATGTAAAGCCTTATATTGAACAACATTTCGATATCAATAAGGAAAAAAACAATATTTCTTTGGCCATTCTTTTTGGTGGGTTGTTTGGATTATACGTGCTCTTCCATCAACCGGATTTATTTCAACATTACACCTTAGCAAGCCCTTCTCTTTGGTGGGGGAATGGTTCATTTTTGCCTCAACATGAACCTTGGATTAGCCAAAAACCATCACATATTCTGATTACATTAGGCTCTTATGAAGAACATCCTGAACAGGATCCGAATATCACTGAGGAACAATTACAGCGTATTAATCAACGGAAACAAATGCGAACAATCAATGCGCATCAACTGGCGGGAATATTGGAAAAACAAGGTAATTCTGTGGCGTTTATTTCCATTCCCAATAAAAATCATGGTGGCTCAATTCCTGACGCAATTAAACATTGCTTGGAACAAGTGCAACAATAAAACGTCCAAAAAAAATCCCCATTATCATGATGATCTGCCCCCAAAAAATTTGACCGCTTATTTTCTCTTCATTTTCCGTGGTTCGAAACTTTCCCACGGTTAGTCAATATTTGACTAGAAAACAAAACTAAGGATGTTTATGCAACAAAATAAAAAAGCCCTTGTGATTTTTTCAGGCGGCTAAGACTCTACAACTTGCCTATTTCAGGTCATCGCAGAATTCGGCAAAGAAAATGTCGAAGTAGTGACCTTTCAATACGGACAACGTCATGCAATTGAGCTAGAAAAAGGGCTTAACGAATACTTAGCAGAAAAAGGACTAGCAAATGTTTAAAATTGCAAAAGAATTCAGTTTTGATATGGCACATATGCTTAATGGGCATGATGGCAAAATGAATTTATTAGAAACTATCACTCAATTAGGTCAATTAAATCTTCGTGCTAATAAACCTAAATGGCAGTTAAGCCTTCAAACTCATAAGATTATTGGTATCGAGTAATATCTTATTAACATCTTTCTGAGAAGAATCAGGTGATTCTTCTCAAATTTGCCTTTCTATTTTCTTCAAAAACTAAAAAATATCGCTATTTATTCAGTATTTTCGTGAATTTTGCATTATTTTCACACAATTCTGTGAAGTGATTCACAAATTCGAGAAAAAAAGCATTTACTTTTTCCCTCTGTTGATTTTATGTTCATTAACAATCTTGTAACAAAGCAACAAGGGGTGATTACTATGTCCTTCCAACTTTCTAAAACCTACCGTCCTGAACGCCAACTCATCACCGAAAACTATCGCTTAGATGAGAAAACGGCAGTAGATAACTTGCTTAAAACCTTAGATTTTACCCAAGAACAAGAAAAACGCATTACTGACAATGCGATCAAACTTATTAACAAACTTCGCCATCTTAAACAAAAACAATATGGCGCAGATGCCTTAATGCAAGAATTCTCATTAAGCAGTGAAGAAGGTGTCGCACTAATGTGCTTAGCTGAAGCGCTGTTACGTATTCCTGATGCAGAAACCCGCGATGATTTGATTTATGAAAAATTACGTGATGGTAACTGGAAATCTCACATTGGTAACGCTAACTCATTTTTTATCAACGCAGCTAGTTATGGCTTAGTTTTCGGTAAAAAAATTAGTGAAAATTTAGACGAAAAAAGCCTCGCAAATGCGTTAAGCCGTAGCTTTGCTCGCTTCTCTGCCCCGATTATGCGTACGCTCATTGTAAAAATCCATGCAAATCTTAGGGAAACAATTCGTAACTGGCGTTACCATGCAAGAAGCGCTAACGAACATTAAACCTCGTTATGAAAAAGGCTTTACCTTCTCTTTTGATATGCTTGGTGAAGCAGCCATGACCCAAGCGGATGCAGATCGTTATTTTAATGATTATCTCCATGCCATTGAAAGTGTGGGGAAAAGATGCTGCAGGTCGCACTATCTATAATGGTAACAGTGTTTCCGTTAAACTTTCTGCTATCCATCCAAAATATTGGCGTGCGAAATATGATCGTGTTATCGACGAGCTTTATCCGCGCGTAAAAGAACTTTTCTTACTCGCCAAAAAATATAACATCAGCGTAAACATTGATGCAGAAGAAGCTAGCCGCTTAGAGCTATCTCTGGATTTAGTAGAAAAATTACTAGATGAGCCAGAACTCAAAGGTTACAAAGGTATTGGCTATGTTGTTCAAGCTTACTCTAAACGTTGCCCATTTGTATTGGATTACTTAATCAATCTTGCCCGCGAAAAAGACGGTTACTTAATGATTCGTCTTGTAAAAGGGGCTTATTGGGATAGCGAAGTAAAATGGGCGCAAGCGGATGGCTTAGATGGCTTCCCACTTTATACTCGCAAAAATCACACTGATATCTCTTATATTGCCTGTGCGAAAAAATTACTTGCTGCTCAAGATGTGATCTCATCCCACAATTTGCGACTCATAACGTACAAACCATGTGTACGATCCACGAATTAGGTCAAGGCAAACAATTTGAATTCCAATGCTTACATGGCATGGGTGAAAGCTTATACGACAACATTGTTGGCAAAGAGAATTTTAATCGCCAAGTCCGTGTTTACGCCCCCGTAGGTACGCACGCGACCTTATTAGCTTACTTAGTTCGCCGTTTATTAGAAAACGGGGCAAACTCATCATTTGTTCATCAATTGGTCGATGAAAATATTCCGGTAGAACAATTAGTGATTCCGCCTTGGAAACTCTATGAGAAATCTAATGGTGAACCGAATAAATTAGTACGCAATCCACTTGAGCTATTTAATGATCGTAGAAACTCTGCAGGTTTTTGATTTAAGCAACGAATTTGAGTTAGCTAAATTAGAACAAGCATTAAACGAAGCACCTATCGAAAAATGCGCAATCACTCACGGTGCTGGCTAATGCAGAAAAACTTAGCTGCACATACCGTCGTCAATCCAGCTAATCTGAAAGAGAGCTTAGCGGAAGTTGCTTTCTTAAACCCAACTGAAGCACAAGCTGTGTTTAATGCGGCAAATAATGAGACATGGGCAGCACAAAGCGCAACTGAACGAGCAAATGTATTACGAAAAGCCGCAGATTTATATGAAGAAAACTTCGGCTTTATTGATGAAACTTGCCATTGTTGAAGCTGGTAAAAACATTACCAAATGCAATTGCAGAGCTACGAGAAGCGGTCGATTTTTCTCAGATATTATGCAAATCAGCTTGAATATCTCGCAAAAGATCAACACTTGGGTGCACCACGCGGAAAAAGTTCTCTGTATTTCGCCTTGGAACTTCCCTTTAGCTATCTTTACTGGACAAGTCGCTGCAAGCCTTGCAGCAGGAAATGCGGTAATTGCTAAACCAGCAGAACAAACTTCTCTTATTGCATATGCAGCAGTAAAACTTTTTACACCAAGCAGGCGTACCAAAAGAGGCATTACAATTGGTGCTTGGGGCAGGCGATTTAGGGGCGGCATTAGTACAACAAGCTTTTGATGGCGTTGTGTTTACTGGCTCAACTGAAGTTGCAAAATTGATTGAAAAACGAATTGCACAAGCGGATAACGATCCTGTTTTAATTGCTGAAACTGGTGGACAAAACGTATTAGTATCTGACTCCTCTGCATTACCAGAACAAGTTGTTGCAGACGTTTTAAGCTCTGCATTTGACTCTGCTGGTCAACGCTGTTCTGCGCTACGTATCTTGTTATTACAAGAAGATGTCGCAGATCATTACTATAAAATGATTACAGAAGCGATTAACGAATTTAGCCTTGGTGATCCTCGTTTACTCTCAACAGACATTGGCCCTGTAATTGATCAAGAAGCGAAACAAAATCTAGAAAATCATAAAGCGAATATGCGGAAAGTCGCTCGTGCTTATGTCGAATTAGAGGCACCAACCAATGGTCATTTTGTCGCACCAGCAGTCTATCTTTTAGATAATCTTAACCAATTACAACGTGAAGTGTTTGGCCCAATCTTACACATCGTGCGTTATAAAAAAAGAGAACTTAGTTAACGTACTCAATGAAGTTAATGCGAAAGGTTATGCGCTCACCGGTGGTTGCCATAGCCGTATCCGTAAACAGATGGACTTAGTTGAAAAACACCTCCACTGCGGTAACTTCTATATTAACCGTAATATTGTTGGTGCAGTTGTGGGCGTACAACCATTTGGTGGTCATGGTTTATCTGGTACAGGCCCGAAAGCCGGTGGCGAATTCTATTTGCAACGTTTAACAAAAAAACAGACCGCTACTACAGCCAATTTGGGGATGAAAACAGTCTAGGTAATGCACAACCTGTTTTTAGACAGTATTACTGGTGAACGCAACTCATTTAGCTTACTTTGCCTTCTGAAGTAGCAATTCTAAATGGCGATTTAGCTACATCAGAAAAAAAGCTGCAAATAAACTATTGGCAAAAGGCTTTTACGATTTTTAGTTGAGCCAAGTCATCCATTAGCTAAATCTAGTAAAGCGGGCGTAAGAGTTGATACTAAACTAGGCCACTGCCAAAAAGGTATCTACTTAGCAGAATTAAGCAAAGAACGACGCCAATGGTTAGCTGAAAACAGCTCAGCTATTTTTTTAAATGCTATGATTGGCAAACTACCCAAGATATTTTTACCGTTATACGATGAGTTCTCTCGCAGTTACAACACCACAGCTGCTGGCGGAAACACCTCGTTAATGTCTTCTGAAGAACATTAAGAAGGAGTGATTTATGCAAATCTACATTACCTTTGGGCTCTATTTGCTCGTTATTTTAGGCATCGGATTATATGCTTACCGTTCCACGCAGAATTTTGATGACTATATTCTAGGTGGTCGCAAAATGGGCAGTTTTGTTACTGCCATGTCTGCTGGTGCATCAGATATGTCCGGCTGGTTATTAATGGGATTACCAGGTGCGATTTTCCTTTCTGGTTTATCCGAAGCTTGGATTGTTGTTGGGTTAACTATTGGGGCTTATTTGAACTATCGTGTTGTTGCTGGTCGCTTGCGTATTTTTACTGAAAAATATAGCAACGCCTTAACGTTACCAGAGTTCTTTGCACAACGTTTTCCACGTCAGAAAAAGGCACTGAAAATCATCTCTTCAGGCATTATCTTGTTCTTCTTCACCATCTATTGTGCCTCTGGAGTAGTGGCTGGTGCGAAATTATTCCAAAGCCTATTAGGCATGGATTACACTACCGCGCTTTGGTTTGGTGCGATTGCGACCATTAGCTACACCTTTATTGGTGGGTACTTAGCAGTTTCTTGGAGTGATACCATTCAGGCTTCATTGATGATTTTTGCTCTAATTCTTGCTCCTGTGATGGTTATTCTCACGATCAGTTGGGATGATCTCAAAATGGCACTTGAAGCAAAATCTGCTGTAACAGGTATTCCTTATAGTAACTGGTTGCACAACGTTTCTGGTATTGGTGTAGTGTCTGCCTTGGCATGGGGTTTAGGCTACTTCGGTCAACCACATATTTTGGCTCGCTTTATGGCTGCAGACTCTGTTGCTTCTTTAAATAAAGCACGCAAAATCGGTATTACTTGGATGATCCTTTGCTTAGGTGGTGCAGTTGCTGTCGGTTATTTTGGACTAGCTTATTTCACTGAAAGAAACATTGACCTTGCGAATGCAGAATCTGTATTCATTGAATTATCCAAAGTCATGTTTAACCCTTGGATTGTCGGCATCATATTATCTGCAATTCTTGCCGCAATTATGAGTACCTTATCTGCGCAATTATTGATGTGTTCTGCGGCTATTACAGAAGATTTCTATAAAGGTTTCTTCCGTAAAAATGCCTCTAGCACAGAATTAGTTTGGGTTGGTCGCTTAATGGTGTTACTCATCTCTGTCATTGCTATCGTTATCGCACATGACCCTAACTCAAAAAGTGATGGGATTAGTTTCGTACGCTTGGGCTGGCTTTTGGTGCTGCATTTGGACCAGTTGTGATTCTTTCTCTCTTTAACCGTAACATTAGCTCAAAAAGCTGCATTATGGGGAATGCTATCTGGCGCTATCACCGTCGTTGCATGGAGCCCACTCATGCGCTATCTAGGCTGGGACGATTTATCCAAACTTTATGAGATTATTCCCGGTTTCTTAGTTTGCTCATTTATTACTTTAACATCATCTGTCTTTGCACCTGTTCATCCGAAAGTGCAACAACAATTTGATGAAGCCCTAGCAGAATTTGAAAGCAAGATGCTAACTTTATTTAACAAAAAAACCTAAACAAAATGATCTGACCCCAAAAAAAGTTAGACTGTTATTTAAAGGACTGCTTTTCGATATTGTATCGGACTCAGTCCTTTTAATTTTTAATTGATTCGTTCTTCATTATAGTACCGGACATAATCATTGATAACCTTTTCAAGTTCATCAATGCCAGTAAACAATTTTCCGTGAAAACACTCCGTTTTCATTCGCCCAAAAAAGCTTTCCATTGCTGCATTATCCAAACAATTTCCTTTTCGTGACATACTTTGAGAAATCCAATATCTAACGGTTTTTGCCGCTAAGTTGAAATGCTTTTAATGTTAAAAGCAAGATTTTTCGTGATGTTCGAAATAGAAATTCACGACTTGTTGTTTGAAAAGTTGATTATATTTAGTCATAAAAAATCTGCACCTTAATCAGTTAGAAGTTTAGTCTAACTTTTGGGGTGCAGATCATGAACGGGAATTTTTCTTATTGTGCTTGTTTGAGTTTATTGATGGCTTCTTTATTGAAGAAGTAATGTGTGCCACAACATTCACACTGCATATCAATACTGCCTTTATGCTCTTCTAAGATTTCATCAATTTCAGCTTCTGGAATCAGCAACAATGCTGCACCAGAACGTTCAGGTGAGCAACCGCAGAAGAAAGAAACAGTTTGCGGTTCAAAAACTTCCACCACTTCTTCATGATATAAACGATAAAGCAATTCTTCCGCTGGCAATCCAAATAACTCCTCATCTTTTACGGTTGCAGCTAAAGTAGTTAAATGCTCAAAATCCTCTGGCGTACCTTGCCCATCAGGCATGATTTGCAACAACATCCCTGCAGCAACTGGTTTGCCTTCATATTCACCTGTGCGAATAATAAGTTGGGTTTGTAATTGTTCTGAACGAACAAAATAGTCTTCTAAACATTCCGTAATCGTTGGTTTATCTAAACCGATAACACCTTGATAACGCTCGCCTTCAGTCGGTGCAATCGTAATCACTAACACGCCTTTGCCGATCATATCATGCAAGCTCATGCCATCTTGAATATCACCTTGCACACGGGCTAATGCACGGATCTGTTGTTGGTCATTACCATTTACTAAAGCTAATTTTAATGGGCCGTCACCTTGAATTTGAACAGTAATATTACCGTTAAATTTTTAATGTTGCGGTCAACAAATTAGTCGCCACCATCATCTCACCCAATAAGTTTTGTACTGCTTTTTGGATAATGATGGGTATTCAAGGTATCAGTAAAAAGTTTGGTTTAATCGCACCCATTCACCACGCACTGCTCGGTTTTTGAAAAAGGTAACGGTAAAGTTTGTCATTATCTTGAGTATAATTCATTATTTGTTCCTATTTATTCTTTGAATGAAAAAGTGCGGTCAATTTTACGCATAAATTGTGAGTGGTTTATCTGATTTTTTTCATCTCTAGTGCTGAAATCAATATTCAAAAAAACAGCATTTTTTTGTTACCGCACTTTTTAGCCTGTGCAGTATTATGGGGATGAAAATCAAAATTACAAGCAAAAAGAAAAGCGGATAGCTTTCACTATCCGCTCGTTTTATAAGATTAAACTGATAAATTACCAGTATGCACGTAAACCGATAACAGTTTTGAAGTCACGGCTACGATCTCACAGCGCTGTTTTTCGTATTTAGTACGAGTTGCTTGCCATTCTAAGAATGGTTTCACTTTTTAAAGAACCTTGGTTAAACACATAGTATTCAGTACCTACCATAAATTGGCGAGTTCTGTCTGTATTATTACTGTGTTTATCTGTTTTATATGCATACATTGCATAAACGTTCCAATCTTCGTTTAAACCTTGACGAATAACAGCACGCACTTCATTTTTAATGCGTTTGTCACCTTGGTTTTTAGTCACTTGACGCTCTAAATCCACACCGTAAGTCGTATGAACGAAGTTATACGCTAAACCTAATCCATACGCATTACGGAATAATGACGTGTTGTTTCCGTTTTCAGAAATTTCACGAGTGAAACCTGCTGCAACAGTTACATTTTGGATACTGTCAATTGCATGATTGAAGATAAGACCTGTACCCCAAGCATTTTTACGTTTATTTGCTAAATCAAGGTTTTTCATGCTACGTTTGCTTGAACCACCGTAGTACGCACCAAATTTCACTTTATTGGAACCGTAGTTACCGTTGTATGTATATTGTGCTACGCGGCGAGCAGAGCCATCTAATAAACCATCAGATAAGCTGTAAGTATTTGCTAAGTCGGTTTGTTTTTACTTCATCAGTAATAGTAGGCATGTTACCGTAAGTTAACTCACCGAATTGTTTGTGGCCAATACCTGCGTAAAGGAAGTGAGTATAAACATGGTCAAAATCATGTTGTGAAGGAGCTTCACCACGCATACGCCATTCAGCACGGCCTAATGCGTAGAAATCACCGCCTAAACTTTGTTTTAATTTAATACCAAAACGTGAACCATTGTTGTCTACTGCGTGGTTGATGTGCTCTTTGCTTTCACCACCCGCTACATAGTTAGTTTTTGTTAGAGGTACTTTCCCATTTAACACGTAAAGAACCATAGAAATCAACATCCGTACCAGTTTGGTCAACATGGAAGTTATAAGCTTTGTGCAGAACCTGCTGCTAATGCAGCTACAGATAAAGCAAGAAGTGTTTTTTTCATAACGCTTTCCTTATTATTTAAAAGTTAATTAAAAAAATTGAACTTTTTTTCAGTCTATACACTACGAACTAGAATGGTCAACCTTAAATTATTCCAACTATCAGAAAATAGAGCAATATTTTTGACTAAAAATCAATTCAGATAAATATATTTTCTGATTATTTTATCACCTATTTAATTAATAAATTTAGCATTGAAAAACACTTGATCTGACTTAATATTTTTCCATTGAACTAGCCGTTAAATAATGTTGATTTTTGACCATAACCGCCAATTAAGGTCGGATCAGTTGCGCCATAAAGCGTAATATTAGGGTTTATCCAGTGCTGCCGTTAAATGAGCAAGCCCTGTGTCCACGGATACCACGGCTTTTCGCATTAGCTATTTGGTAAGCCAATTCATTTAATGAAAGTTTAGGCAAAACGACTACATGAGATAAACCTACTGCTAATCGCTCTGCTCTCGCCTTTTCTTTTTCATTTCCCCAAGGTAAACGAACTTGAACAGAAAGTGCGGTCAGTTTTTCAATTAAATTTCGCCATTCATGTTTTGGCCAATGCTTTTCATCTCTTGTCGTAGAATGAAAAAAAGATCACATAAGGTTCGATAGAATCTGCGGAAATAAAATGACGCGCAATGTCATAATCCCCTTTCTCTTTCGGTAATGGATAAGATAAGGCTTGTGCAAAAAGTTGACGAATACGTTCTACCGCATGTTGTTGATAAGAAATCGCATATTTTTTATCGTAGAACAAGGAAGCTATCGGCTCACGGATACTCTTGCGATCATAGCCATGTTTGACGCCATTAGCTAATCGTGTCGCAAAAAAAGCACTCTTAAAAAGCCCTTGCGCATCAATCACGGCATCATATTGATTTGGCTTGTAATAAAGTGCGGTAAGATTTCCATTCGTTCTTTTGTTTGAGCTGAAAAAAAGGTGATTTTTCGCCAACGTCTTAAAGCAATTGGAATGATTTGATTCACTGCAGAATGCCAACGTGGGATTTCTGCAAAAATTCTCTTCCACCACCCAATCAATAGAGAGATTAGGAATAGCACGCTGTGCATCAGTCAATGCCGGCAAAGTATGAATTACATCCCCCATAGAGGAAGTCTTAATCACACATACTTTCATTTAATTAACCTTCTTCCCCAGTGCATAATTCCCAAGCCCAGATACGGCTAAAATGCCTCCTATAATTAAGGAGGAATCCACTTGTTCATTCAACCAAACGGCTGAAAATAAAATGCCTAAAAATCGGCACAAGAATAATGTAAGCCGAGGCATTGCTCTGCCCCTAAGTGTTTCACACCATCAAAAATACCATGCATAGGCTAATACCGTTGCACCAAATGCAAGACCAAGTAAAGCTAAACCATTGTGTTCCATTTAATTGCAACTACAGTAGCCCAACCATCTGCACTTTCCGTCCATAATGCTGCCAACGTCAGCATAATAAAAACCAAAAAAATAGAAGAAATTGTGGTGGCGGTGAGAGAATCAATTCCCGATTAATACTTTTACGAGCCAATAAAGTATAAAGCAACCCAGCAAACTAAAGCACAAAGCAATAACATTTGACCGAATCCAAAATTTTTGTAAGAGATGCGTTGGATTTCCCTTTTGTCATCGCCAATAAAGATCCGCTAATGGCAATAATCATCCCTAATACAACCCAGCGATTCCATTTTTTTCTTTAAATAATAAAAATCGCAAAAAGCATCGTAAAGACGGGATTAGAGCGACCACCATCGTTCCCTTGCCCCTGCTGGGAACATATTTCAAACCCCCAAATAAAGAAAGTCGAATAACCCAAAAGATCCGAAACAAAGGCAGTTAACAATAAGCCAACCCATTGATTAGGTCGCAGTTGTTTAGCATATTTAAAGCGATTTGCCGCATACAGCCAAATAATGAGTGGAATGATAGCGAAAAAAAAAGCGAACACTTGAAGCAACAAATGTCGAGCATGGCTTGGGCAACCACTCGTCCCCAAGGCCAAGAGGCGCCCCATAAAATCACCATTCCAATTAATTGTAAATGTATGCGGAGAGGGTTCATATCATTAACATATCCTATTAGGCCTTTTCTATTTACTTAAAGGCTCTGCTTGGTAAGCTTTTTGATTTTTTTCTCGTAAAGCGGCTTCAAATGCTTCTCGATGAGCATCATCTTGAAAGGCTGAATGAGGAATATCAGAAAAAAACAAGCCCAGATCAACTCGAATCATTAAATAGCCATAATGATTTTTCGATATGATGAATGTACTGATAATTATATAAAGTTTGGCAGAGCGCTATTTTCAGAACATAAACCATCTTCTTGAATTCGTATGGTTTGACTTTTTTTCTCCATTAACTGCCCCATATACTTGGCTTTTTGAAATAAAGCTTTTGGTATTTCAAATAAGGTCGTATCAAAACTGCATAGAAAAAAAGAAAAGCATTGAGATAGCAGACAATATATATCCCGCATAATAGGCCAAAATATTCTCATAATAATCATAAAGAACTTCAGCCCAATTCATCATAAAAAAATGCAATAAAAAGACTTGGTATCAAGCAAAATAAATATAATAAAAAAATCGCTAAGCCGCATCACTTTTAAAGAAAACTTTATTGTGCTTATAAATATCACGGCTTATTTTTTACTGCCTTAGTATAATTTTTTTATCTAATACGGGTTTGATAGGTAATTTCCATTTTATATTCTCTCTTTCTTAAATGTCTAAAAAGTGCGGTCAATTTTTTTCTACCACTTTTTCTGGTGTAATATCAATCAAACTTTGATGATACCCTTCCGAGCTATCTGTGCTTTTTACGCACTTTAATTAAAGTCGCCTTCAATTAAACGAATAATCACGGCTTTATCTGATAATGGTGGCGTATAAGTTGGGCTCGTTGGGCCATAAAAGTGCAACCAATGGACGAGCTGTCGCAGCGGCAATATGCATTAAGCCGCTGTCATTACTCACCACTGCCGTACAGTGAGCAATTAAATCCACGGCTTGGTTCAGATTTCGTTTGCCCTGCCAAATTCAAACAGAATGGTTGCAGTTCAACTGGCAATGCATTGCGAATTTGCTCTCCTGCTTCCACATCTTTTGGTGAACCAAATAATTCTACCGCATAGCCTTTTTCAATGAGCATTTCTGCCAATTTAGCATAATGATAATGCGGCCAACGTTTAGCCGGACCAAATTCAGCTCCAGGACAGAACCCGATAATCGGACGTTCGCCTAAAAGTGCGGTCTGTTTTTCAAAATTTTTTAAGGTTTCCGCTTGTTGAGTTGGATCAACGGTTAAATAAGGTTTTAGAACAGGAATATCTAGCCGCTTTCGGTACTGCATTTTGCTCAAAAGCTAACGCGACATAACGTTGCACCATCATAGGGTAATCACGTTTATTATTGCGTAAATCGTTAAGCAAGAAATAACGACTCTCCCCTTTCCAGCCACGACGCACAGCAATTTTTGCAAAGGCGGGAATAAAAGCTGACTTCAAGGAGTTGGGTAATACGATTGCCATATCATATTGATTGCGCAATGCCTTACCTAAACGATAACGTTCACACAAGGCAAACTTGCCGTGTCCAAGCGGCATTTCAATGGCATGACGCACTTCTGGCATACGGGCTAAAAGCGGTTTACACCAATTGAGCGCCATCACATCAATTTGGCAATCGGGATATTGCAGTTTGAGTTGTTGATACAAACTGTGCGACATCATCATATCGCCGACCCAAGACGGGCCGATAATTAAAAATATTCATGTTTGACCTTATAACAAAAAGTGCGGCTAAAAAAATAAGACTAATTTTTAACCGCACTTTATTCATTTTCTAGTATTGAACGACATTATTTGTTCAATACTTTTTTTATTTATTTAACCACGCCATGTACTCAGCCACACCTTCCGCGACAGTTTTTAAATGGTTTGTCGTAGCCAGTTGCGCGAAGTTTCGTTAAGATCTGCTTGCGTATATTCTTGATAGCGAGATTTCAAATGCTCTGGGAATGGAATGGTTTCCACTGCACCTTTGCCGTGGAATTTAATTACCGCTTTCGCCACTTCTGCGAAAAGACTCTGCATTGCCGGTACCACAGTTGAAAGATACCCGAAATGCCATTTTGCCAGCACCAAATGTTGACTTGTGCCACATCGCCCTACATAAACGAAATCACGGCGGAAGTGTTCACTGCCAGCAAATAATTTTGGATTTTTCGCCTTTCAGGATTTGGTTATTTAAGTGGAATGCCACACTCGCCATTGAACCTTTGTGACCTTCACGCGGACCATACACGTTGAAATAACGGAAACCACATACCGGTGATTGCGCTTCAGGTAAAATCGCACGCACATATTGGTCGAATAAGAATTTAGAATAACCGTACACATTCAATGGGCCTTCAAATTCACGCTCTTCACGGAATTCAGTTTTGTCGCCATAAGTTGCCGCACTTGATGCATACAAGAACGGAATTTGACGATCTAAGCAGTAATGCAATAACTCTTTTGAATATTCGTAGTTATTATGCATGATGTATTTGCCGTCCCATTCAGTGGTCGCAGAGCAAGCCCCTTCATGGAATACCGCATCGATATCACCTAAATCATCACCTGCAATAATTGACGCAATGAAGTCTTCTTTATCGCAGTAATCTGCGATATCAAGATCCACTAAGTTAATGAATTTAGTCCCGTCTTTTAAGTTATCCACCACTAAAATATCTTTGCGTCCCATATCGTTTAATGCTTTAACGATATTACTGCCGATAAAACCGGCGCCACCTGTTACGATAATCATAATTCTGTCCTCTTTAAAATAAGTCTGTGTATTGTAATAGATTTTGTGCCGCTTAGCCAAAAAACTCGGTGAAAAACAACCGCACTTTTAAGCCCCAGTAACTTGTCCAGCCCGTTGTAGCCAAATCCATTTTTCCTTTATTTAAAATAATAATTGTCGGTGTCACATTCACCTGCCATTGATCCGCAATCTTGCCTTGAGGATCATTCACCGTTGTAAACTGATAGTGATGCGTTTGTAAATAATCCTCCACGTCCTTATTTGCCCCTGAACGCAGCGCGACAGAGACTACCGGATAGCCTTCTTCTGAAAGTGAATTAATTGCTGGCGAAGTATAACGACAATAACCGCACCAACTTCCCCAGAAATAAATGATCGTCGGCTTAGCTTGATCTAATTGGGGTAAAAAGAAGGCATTCCCCTGTAAATCATAAAGTGCCGTCGCATTGATTTCAGGTGGAATATTGGGTTTACGAATAAAATCGAGAATACTGCTTACGATAATCAACGTCAGCAGGAGCGAAATCGCATTTTTTTAATAAGGTTTTTAAGTTTCACAATAAAATGTCATGATCTGGGATAAATGGATTGTAATCGATCAGAAAAGTGCGGTCAAAATTACAGATATTTTGCTATGATAACCACATCATTTAATAAGGAGAAAAATATGGATAGTAAACAATTAGCACAATATATTGATCACACTGCCCTTACTGCTGAAAAAACAGAACAGGATATTCTTAAACTCTGTGATGAAGCCATTCAATACGGCTTTTTATTCAGTCTGCATTAATTCAGGTTATATTCCTTTAGCCAAAAGAAAAAAACTCGCTGGCTCAAACGTCAAAAATTTGTACGGTTGTTGGTTTTCCCACTTGGTGCCAACTTATCCTCTGTCAAAGCGTTTTGAAACCCAAGAAGCCATCAAAGCGGGTGCGGGTGAAATTGATATGGTGATTAATGTCGGCTTAATTAAATCCAATAAATGGGATGCCGTAAAAGATGATATTCAAGCTGTATTAACGGCTTGTCATGGCGTGCCACTTAAAGTGATTTTAGAAACGTGCTTACTCACCAAAGAAGAAATCGTAAAAAGCCTGTGAAATCTGTAAAGCATTAGGTGTAGCATTCGTTAAAACCTCAACGGGTTTCAATAAAGGCGGCGCAACCGTAGAAGATGTGGCATTAATGAAGAAAACGGTAGGTAACATTGGCGTGAAAGCCTCTGGCGGTATTCGTGATACTCAAACCGCACTAGCGATGATTAAAGCGGGAGCTACTCGAATTGGCGCAAGCGCAGGCATTGCGATTGTAACGGGTGTTTCTGGTAATACCTCAAGCAATTACTAATCGATAATAAAAAAAGGAGATTGAAGTGTATGCTTCAATCTCCTTTTTTAATCATCAATTAAAGAATCTCTAATAACTTCGCAAAGTCGTCAAACACCCAATCTGGGTTTGAATCAGCAATTGGGATGTTGTAGTTGTATCCGTAAGTTAATCCCACAACCGGGCAACCTGCTGAATGTGCCGCGAGAATATCATTTCGAGAGTCACCAACAAACAATACTTGGCGAGGTTCTACGCCAAATTTACCGCATAAATAATACAATGGGCCTGGATGTGGTTTAATCGCGGGTAATGACTGTCCCCCAAGCATTTCACTGAATAAATGATCGATACCAAATGCGGCTAATACTGGCTGAACGTGACGAGTTGGTTTGTTCGTTACCACGGCTAAGGTATAACCACGAGCTTTCAAAGTTTCCAATGTTTCTTTTGCATTTGGATATAAACGGCTCACATTACAAAGATTCTCCGCGTAATACACGTTAAAACGCTCTTTCACTTGCTCCATTTCAGCATCCGAGAAGTCTTTACCTGTTTGTACTTTTGCCCATTCTAAAGCTCGTGCAATCAATACAGGTGCCCCATTACCAATCCAAGTTAACACTAACTCTTCTGGTGCTTGAGGTAAACCAAAGTCTGCTAAAGCAGAATTCACAGACAACGCTAAATCTGGCAAGCTATTCACGAGCGTACCGTCTAAATCAAAACCGATAACTTTTAAATTGAGTCTTCATTCTCACTACCATCTATTTAACTGAAGCTAACTGCACGCGCATTTGATCAATGATTTGTTTATAATCTGGTTTACCAAAAATCGCTGAGCCTGCCACAAACATATCTGCACCGGCTGCGGCGATTTCTGCAATATTATCCACTTTTACCCCACCATCAACTTCTAAACGGATATCTAAACCGCTTTCATCAATCAGACGACGTGCCTGTTGTAATTTTTTCAATGTGGAAGGTAGAAAGGATTGTCCCACCAAATCCTGGATTCACGGACATTAACAAGATCACATCCACTTTATCTAATACATAATCCAAATAACTTAATGGCGTCGCAGGATTAAACACTAAACCTGATTTGCAACCGTGATCGCGAATGAGCTGTAAAGAGCGGTCAATATGTTCACTGGCTTCAGGATGAAACGTAATGTAATCCGCACCGGCTTTGGCAAAATCAGGAATGATACGATCGACTGGTTTCACCATTAAATGCACGTCAATGGGTGCTTTAATGCCATAATCACGCAAAGCTTTACACACTGCTGGGCCAAAGGTTAAATTCGGCACATAGTGATTATCCATTACATCAAAATGAATTACATCCGCACCGGCATTCAATACGTTTTTGCACATCATCACCAAGACGAGCAAGATCTGCAGAAAGGATAGAAGGGGCGATTAAATAAGGTTTCATTTGTCATCTCCTAAAGGATAAAAAGTGCTTGTAGTTTACTACGTTGAGCTTAATTTTACCTTGATTATTTACAAGTTTTTATCTGAAAACAAAGAAAAAATAACCGCACTTGATTCAATTGTCTCAAAGTGCGGTTGGTTTTTTTCAGTTATTTTGAAATGCTATCAATCCATTGGAATAATTCATCGAGATCATAATCTCCTGAATGAGGTACACCCCAAGGAGTTTGATAGTCAACTTGCTTACCATTCATGCGTAATTTCACTGCTAAGATCGCACTAATCGCATGAGATGTATCACGATCCGATGTTCCTGCACGGATACGCCAATGCTGTGTTTTGCTCTGATCGAGATAATTCATGGCATTCATAAGTTTCACGATTTGTCTATCTGCCATTTCACCTTTCTCTGTGCTGTGTTGCAGTGAATATGCAGTAAAGTGTTTATTATTCACCGTTTCCGTACCGAATAAATTATTCTCGCCGGAACTCAAATTCAATGCGTCAAATGCAGGGGGCGATTTCATTCGTTTTTCGGAGTGAACATAGCCATCCCAATCAATATCGCTTACGCCACCTTTGCTCACTCTCACCCAAGGTTTTCCATCAAAAGAGGCACCATTTTTATGGGCTTTATTTGCAGCTGAGGCAATCACCGAACGCATATAATCTTTGAAAGAGCCATTTCCTTGTGCATCTAGTGTCAAAGCATGGCCTTTTTCATCTTTTAAATTCAAGCTATTTAAGTAAGCAGGAAACGCGGCTTTAAGTTGATCAGAAACCTTGATTTCATCTGCTGTCAATGTTCCTTCAATTTTGGCTTTTTCTACCTGTGAACGATCATTATAGCTATTGGCATTCAAACGGCTCATATCCATACGGCTATATTCATTTACACCGTTAAATTCCCACTCATAAGCACTATCTGCATTCTCTAAATTGGTAATCGGACAATAAGCCGATACCGCAAAAATAGCATCACTTGCCTCAGCTGCGCCGGCTTGTTTTAAATAATCAGTATAATCGTTGCTATCACCACTCGCACCCAGTAACGCAGATAATGCCCCTCCAGCACTAGTACCGTTAGAAATAATCTTCTTCGCATCACCAGGCATCACATTATCATTCGCATGCAAAATAACGAACAGCAGCTTTCAAATCAATAATTGCTGCAGGTGCTTTTACCGGTGTATTTCCCGTCTTTTTCTAAAGTACGGCCACGCGCGCCTACGCTCGCCACTACATAACCTTTAGAAAGTGCGGTCACAATGGCATTCGGTTTATCGCCACTACCAAAACCTTTGGCATCATAGGTTGCCGCCTTAGCCGGCATATAGCCACCAACTGCATTAGGTAAAAAGATCGGCGCCGTTTCAGCTGAATAACCATTTATTTTTTTCACCCTTAAAATAAGCTTCCGGAACATAAATATTTAAGGTTTGATAATCAGGCTCGATAGGATTCGCCACGTACACTATCTTTTTCAAAGGCACGGAATTTAACCAATGAATCCCCTACTTTTTACCTCTAAAAGTGCGGTAGTTTTTTTGGGGTAAATTTAAGATCGAATCCCTTGTCTGTTTGATTAAAATAAGGAGTATTGGCTAGAGGATCGGGTTTATTTGGCATAGCAAGTGTTGAGGTTGAAAGTGTAAGTGCAATAAAGGTTGTAAGAAAAAGTGGCTTTTTTTCATAAAAAAATATCCTTACTGATAAATCTTGTTCGTCTGACTATCAGGAAAAAAACGAAAGTTCGGGATGCATATAAAAAAACACCAAAAAGCTTGTGCCTTCGGTGTTTTTATTTAGATTAGTTTAATCCAATGATTTCCCAACGGTTGTGAGATTGACCATCGATTTTACCTTTTCTTCACGTTGGTGATGTAATCGATCATCATATTTTTGGATCGTGCCTTTTTCACGGCCCATTGCCACTTTAGATTCCCCAAAGTACAGGAATTTGTTGGCCTTCCCAAATACCACCTTTACCGTTTAATTGAGCGAAACGATATGAGTTCATGCCCACTTTTAATTTCATATCATCCGTTATCGGTTTGCCGTCAGCAAGGGTTAAATCAACGATTTTGCTACCTTGTGGGATTACGTAAGTCAATTTTGTAATTTACGCCACCGAAAATGTCGTAAGTCACATATTTTTGATTTTTTTACGTTCCGCATTGTAACGGTATTCAGTGTCACCCTGGTTGAATAGTATCGAAGTAGTTCGCAGACCATTCCATATATTCTTTCAATTGTTTACCGGTCATTTCATAAACGGTGACGTCACCGCCCGCATAACGATAGTTAAAGATAATGTCTTTTTTCTTGATATCGCCTTTATTCATGCGTGCTTTTTGGTGGTCGAAAGAGAAAGTTACCACATCTGCACCACTGTAATGTTGTTCAACATCATTAATGAATGAAGATAAACCAGTATCTTTTGAGAATGCAGCAGATACACCATGTTTGGTCTCTTGTGGCACCATTTCGTTTTCAGTTTGACCAATCACCACGTTGTTTAATTCACGTAATTTCTCGTGATAAGGTTTGTAGATTTCCGCAATTTTCTTATCCGCTTCAAGTTCTTTAACTGGAACGGTTTTAGATTCTTTCTTCACCAATTTCACTTCTTTTTTATCGTTGATATCAAAAGTGAGATCCACTTCAGATACCACGGTACCGTAACGATGTGGTTCAGTGATAAGGGTATTTTTAATGGTTTCACTTGGTACATCTTTGTGCATGTGACCCGCGATTACCACATCAATGCCATCTACTGCATTGATGACATCACGCATACCGGTATCAGGAATCTTGTTTTCATTCTCGATACCCATGTGAGCGATCACAATAATCGCATCAACACCTTTTCGCTTTTTAACTTCTCAACTTGTGTACGTGCTTCTTCCGTTGGTGAAGTAAATTTCATGTCTTTTAAGTTGCCCGTGTCTTCTTCAAATTTTGCTGACATTGGGGTACTTAAACCGATAATCCCGAGTTTCACGCCATCTTTTTCGATGATGGTTGTTGCATCAATATAACGTTTATCGTTTTTTTCTTATAATAGAAGTTTGCGGTTAATTTTTTTCGCTTTGATGTCTTTTTAAGATTTCATCTAATGCTTTCATCCCAAAGTTAAACTCGTGGTTACCAAGTACGAAAACATCGTATTTCATTTCGTTTAATACTTTTTGGAATTGGGTGATCTTTGTAATATTTTTTTATCTTTTGCGAACACATCAACTTGGTTATCTTGGATCGCATCGCCCACATCCACTAACACCACGTTTTTATTGTTTTTACGCACATCTTTCACATAAGTTGCGATTTGCGCATAAGAACCAGATTTGTCTTCTACGTCTGCGCCATAGCTCCAAGGTACAACGCGACCATGAATATCAGAAGTACCCTAATATTTTAATATTTACTTCTTGTGCCATTGCTGTACTCACAGCAGAAAGCGCAAATAATGAGCAAAAGTAATTTTTTTCATAGAATTTCCTTTAAAGTTGCACAAAGTGCGGTTAAAAAAATGCTGGAGAATTATAGCGATGAATTGATTACCAACATAATTTTATTTTGAAGAAAAATAAAATTTGTGAGCTTGACCACATTTCATTTGGAGGATTAATGCCCTGTTTGAGAAAACAAGTTAATCACTAAAACACCGCTGATAATCAATGCCATACCAATCAGCCCAGCGGTATCGATTTTTCTGACCAAAAAGCGAAATACGCCACGATGGCAGTCAAAACAATGCCAACGCCCGACCAAATGGCGTAAACCAAGCCCACGGAAAGCGTGCGGAAACACAAGAGAGACAAAAATAAAACGAAATGGCATATAAGGTTAATGAGCCTATTGTAGGTAAAAAGTTTGGTAAAGCCATCGCTGACTTTTTAATAAATTCGTTGCCACAATTTCAAGGCAAATCGAAATAGCGAGTAATGTCCAAGGATTCATATCAATCAAAAAAACGTAAAATAGAAAAGTCGCTATTCTACCTTAAGCGGCTGATGGATGTAACCGAATTTGACGAGCCATGGCTTGCATATAAGGCGCCGTTTGTTCAAAAGAAATAACGGTAAGAAGCACATAAATAATTATGTGGATTGGGTTCATTTTCGAGAGAAACAAAACGATGTTTCGGGCAACCGCCATAACAGAGTTTACGAAACTCACAATGACGGCAAAGTGCGGTCAATTTTTTTGTGATTTTTTTCTAAACCGAAATTGTTGCTGTTTACTGGAAAACACAATCTCTGTTAAAGGTTGCTGAGTT